>Ga0209834_10000033_pt1 | contig 70923 bp, 66 predicted proteins | sample Mar14236cmmetaG_FD_184134 | JGI IMG/M metagenome (GOLD analysis project Ga0209834, IMG submission 184134) | Marine hydrothermal vent microbial communities from Guaymas Basin, Gulf of California to study Microbial Dark Matter (Phase II) - Marker... ... | reverse complement strand
GAAGAAGACTATCCTCCAGTTGAAGTTTCTGCCTTTGAAAAAGGATTGGTCTTTCCCTTAAGTGTTTTCCAAAAAATGATTGATCGGGTCTTGTTTGCCATTGCTCAGGAGCAACGATACTACTTGAACGGGGCCTTGATGGTTCTACGGAAGAATCAAATTGAATTGGTAAGCACCGACGGCTACCGTCTTGCGTATGTCAAGGCTTTGATTGACCAGCTTAATTTAGAAGAAGAAACTAGATGTATTGTTTCTAAAAAGGCTCTTAATGAGCTCAAGAAGTTTGATGATTCCCAAGTATCCTTTGATTTGGATGAGAGTAATCTATTCTTTAAGGTTGGTCAACGAGTATTGATTAGCCGGATCATCGAAGGAAAATTTCCAAACTACGAAGCGGTTATTCCTACTGAGAACCCTAATAAATTGGTTGTTTCTAGAGAAGAGTTACTCCAATCTATCCGCCGGGTGGCCCTCCTTTCTTCTGATCGAACCAAAGGGGTTAAATTCAAGTTTGCTAAGGATAAAATTACTTTGTTTTCTTCTAATCCAGAAATAGGCGAGGCTAGGGACGAAGTCTCCTCTGAATATCAGGGAGAAGAATTAGAAATCGGTTTTAACGCCCAATACATCTTGGATTTTCTAACTATTACTCAAAGTGAGAAGGTTTTTCTAGAACTTAAAGATAGTAAGAATGCGGCCTTAATCAAACCTGAGGAAGAAGATCTAAATTATTTATATGTCCTGATGCCGATGAATATCTAGGTACTCCATATCCTAAAATTTTCTCACCACAACAAGCTCTTAACCAATAATTGTATCTAGGAAGGAATTTTTCCCTTGGATTTCAACTAGAAAGTTACTTGGGGCACAAATAATTCTTTCTCCAGCGAGCCTAATAGGGGGAGAGGATACACAAATCTTATTTCGACAAGCGGAATCCAGGACAATTAGTTGTCGGTTCTGGATGGCTAAAGTCAGCTTTCCTAGAGAGGTTGAGTATCGTCTTTCTGTGTTCATCGAGAGAGGAAGATGCTCAACTAGTTGGCCTCCAATCCAGACAGCGGCTTTCTCGCCGGGTTGCACCAGGTGTTGATTCATCGAAAATGAAACAATTGTTAATAACGATGAAGAATGATGAGCCATTTTTATCCACAAGGAACGCAACTCGTGATGGCGGATATCGATAATTTTTCCTTTGTCAACCAAGGCGAAGGAAGCCAGAGATGGCCGGGTAAGAGTTAGCCCGGTTATCTCTACATCGGGATATTGGTTTGCCTTGGTCCACCCTTTCTTCTGAAGAGCAAGGCCTATTTGTTCAGCTCTGGGGTGGGAGGTTGAAAAGCTCATGGCTGGGGGAGAGAATAAGGATTGTTTATTTATTTTTTCAAGAAGAAAAGGCAGGTAGGTTTCTGGTTCATCGCTGAGAAGATAAAGTTGTTTCTGACCGGGATTTTTGAGACCAGATAGAGCAAAAGGGGCTAGAGTAGGAGTAAAAACCATTGTTTTTAAAAACTTTCTTCTATCCATTGGCGACTCCTTTAGCCAAAATTTTAACAATTATTGGCCATAAGATTTCTTGATTTCTCTTGTTTAATTTTATTTTAATCCAAAGAGCCGTGGCTAATAAAGCAATAGTCAAAGTGATAAAGATTATTAGAGAGGGAGAGAGGGTCCAGAGTAAAGATAACCCATAACCTAATCCTAACCCGAGGATAATCGCGCCAAGCAAGCTCCCAAAAATAAAGATCAAAGTGGATTGATACTTAGATTCAGGGATTTCTATTTCCACTAAATCACCAACGGAAGCCTTAATTGGGTTCTGAACATTTAATAACTTTACCCCTGGGCTTGAGGAGGACAAACAAAGACTTTGGGCCGAACAATGTTCACATTGGGAACTAAGGGAGGTGATTTCCACGGCGGCTATTCCGTCTTTGATATTGACCACGCGCCCTCTATCTCTCATTGATTTTTCTTCTTACGGGGCAAATGCCTGCTTCTCATTTGTCTTGGCTTGTTCTTCTTCGGAGGCCCGATGAATCCGGCCGATAGCTTTAGTTGGGCATTTTTCAATAGCTGGGATTTGCTCGGGTAATATTTTTTTATAGTCAACTATTTTTGCTAAGTTATTTTCTAAAATTATTCCCTCTGGGCAAGCTCGAACGCAAATGCCGCAGGCGATACAAGCGTTCTTACACACCTTCCGAGCTAAAGGGCCGCGGTCGAGGGAGCGGCAAAAAACGATGATCTCCTGGTCAACAGGATGAAGCTCGATGATATTGCGGGGGCAGGCTTCAACGCATCGTCCACAGGCAGTACATTTGTTTTCGTCGATGCGCGGAAGACCATCATCGCCCATTTCCATGGCGTCGAAGAGACAGGCTTGAATGCAATCGCCAAAACCAAGACAGCCATAAGAGCATTGTTTTTGTCCCCCTACTAAATGGGCAGCCCTACAGGTGGTCACCCCGATGTATTCTCCGCGGTCTTTGGCCGCAGTTTTAGTGCCCCGGCAGTGGAGACGAGCCACTTTTTTAACCAAGGCTTGAGCTTCTTCTCCCAAAATAGAGGCTACTTGGGCGGCAACTTGCTCTCCTCCTACCGGACAGCCATTGGTGGGAGCATCTCCCTTGACGACAGCTTCGGCAAAAGCCCGGCACCCAGAATAACCGCAAGCGCCACAATTTGCCTGAGGCAAGATGTCAGCTATAGCCACCACTCGTGGGTCTTCTTCAACCCGAAGTTTTTTATAGGCAAACACAAGGCCGAGGGAAAAAAACAGGCCTAGTAAACCCATAGTTAGGATTGGTACAAGCACATCCATCATTTGATCATCCCCGAAAAACCAAAGAAGCCAAGAGCCATGATACCGGCAACAATCAGGGCAATGCCAGCCCCTTTTAATGGCTCAGGCACATCGGCCAGGTCTAGTTGTTCCCTGATTCCGGCCATGAGCACAATGGCCAGAGTAAAGCCTACGCCTGAACCCACTCCAAAAATTACGGTTTCCACAAAATTATAATTTTTCAAAGCCGCCAAGAGAGCCAGGCCCATGATGGCGCAATTGGTAGTAATTAACGGCAGATAGATTCCCAAGGCCTGATAAAGAGGGGGGCTACTTTTGCGGATAAACATTTCAACCAGCTGAACCAGGGAAGCAATAATCAGGATAAAAGATACTATTTGCAAGTATTCAAGGTTAAAGGGAATTAAAATCCAATGGTTAATGATCCAGGAAACAATAGCAGTGATGGTCATCACAAAGGTTACGGCTAATCCCATCGATACCGCGGAATCAATTTTCTTGCTGACGCCTAAAAAGGGACAAATACCTAAAAAATAGTGGAGGACAAAATTATTAATTAATATGGCTGAAATAAAAATTGCCAATAATTCCACTCTTATTTGCTCCTTTGGAGTTTTTGGTCAATTAAGATGATGATGCCGAGTAAGATGCCGAGGGTTAAGAAAGCTCCAGGAGGAAGAATCATAATTATCCAAGGTTCAAACCAAGAACCAAGCACTTGATGTCCCAACCAAGTTCCGGCTCCGAGAATCTCGCGGATAGAACTTAGCACCAAAAGGGCTAACGTAAAACCCAGGCTCATGCCGAAGGCATCGATTAAAGATCGACCCACGGAATTTTTAGAAGAAAAGGCTTCCTGGCGCCCTAAGATAATGCAATTGACCACTATCAGGGGGATGTAAGGCCCCAGATTTTTAGAGATGGGAGGAAAAAAGGCAGCTAGAAAGCGGTCGGCCATGGTGACAAAAGAGGCGATAACGACAATGTAACTGGCAATCCTGACTTGGCTAGGGATTAGCTTTTTAATGGAAGCCACGACCAGCGAGCTGAAGATGAGGACAAAAGAAGTAGCGAGGCTCATCGCGATGCCGTTGATGACCGCGTTGGTCACGGCCAAAGTTGGGCACATTCCCAGGAGTTGTCGAAAAATAGGATTCTCTCCCCAAAGACCCTTGGTAAATTCCTGGCTAAGAGGTTTACTGGCCATTATTCTCCTCGATTTGAATTGTTCCCGCTTGTATTAATGATCTTAATTTAGCTAAACTGGCGTTAACGGTAGCAAGGACGGCCTCGGACGAGATGGTCGCTCCGGTGATGGCATTCACCTCGGAAGCTCCTAATTCTTCTTGGGCAACCGGTGGTTTTTTCAACATCAAAGGATGGGAACAATCTTTATTTTCCCAATATTTTAGAAAAGCCTCCTTATCGGTAATTTTGGCCCCTAGGCCCGGGGTTTCCTTTTGGTCGAGAATAGTTAGCCGAAAGATTTTATTAATTTCGGCATCGGTGCCAAACATGAGCACAATTTTATCTTGAAAGCCTGTTCCGGCGGTATAGATGGCAAAACCTTGGATTTGACCTTGGTCGTTCCGGGTAGTATAAACAGTGAAATCTTTTTCTTCATAAATTTTTGTATTAGTTTTGGCGCCGGGGACAACTGTAATTATGGCTTCTTCGATTTCCCGGAGGCGATTAGCTTCAATGCGGGCTCGGGTGAGGATTCCGACCGTCGACAAGAGCCCTCCGGAGATAATTCCCACGGCGGTTAAAACGATAACCATTCGGGAAGAAAGGCTCATTTCTTGGCCCTCCTTTCCCCAAGAAGGCGAGGACGAGTTGAGCGGTTGAGGAGAGGTACTACCGTATTCATCAGTAAAATAGAATACATTACTCCTTCAGGGTATCCACCAAAGAGACGGATTAATCCTACCAAGAAACCAATCCCCAAAGCATAAATAATTGTTCCTCGCGGGGTTATGGGCGAAGTAACCATATCTGTGGCCATAAAGAAGGCGCCGATAATCAGCCCTCCGGAAAGCAAGTGAAATAGAGGAGAAGCATATTTATCGGGCCGAGCCAACCAAAAGATCCCGGTGAAGACACTTAAAGATAAAATGATACCGGCCGGGATTTTCCAGTCGATGGTTTTCCGGGCCACAAGATAAAGAGCTCCGATTAATAAGGCCAGAGCCGATGTTTCCCCAAGGCAGCCACCAGTATTCCCCCAGAAAAGATCTTTAAGGGGAGTCAAAGTATGTTGGGCAACAGCATTCTGAAACTTAAGATTTCCTAAGGGGGTGGCATAAGTAGCGGTGTTGATTATTTTGGTTACAGGGGGAATCCAGGTCGTCATGGCCACCGGGAAGGCCGTTTGGAGAAAGGCTCTTCCAACCAAGGCTGGATTGAAAATGTTGTGTCCCAGCCCACCAAAAACTTGCTTTCCTAGGGCAATGGCGACCACCGCTCCGATAACCGCTTGGTCGAGGCGCAATGAAGGAGGCAGGGTCATCGCTAGCAAGAGACCAGTAATGACGGCTGAGCCATCCAAAAGAGTGGACAACGGTTTTTTTCGGGCCGCAAGAAAAACGGCTTCGGTGAGGATGGCTCCAGCTAAGCAGGCGAGGTAAAGAACAACAGCTCGCCAGCGGAAGAAGTAAACAGAAGCCGCCACCGCGGGAAGAAGACTAATGATGACGGACAACATAATTTTTGGCACAGAATCAGGATGGCGAAGGTGAGGCGAGGATTTAATGATAAAAGTAGTTTCGGCCATTAGACTGTCTTCCGTTTTAAAGCGCTAATCGTGGCTTTGCCCAATCTTATCCACTGCACCAGAGGGATTGCCGCGGGACAAGAATATTGACAACAGCCACATTCCACACAGTCGAGAACTCCCCAAGCTTCAGCTTCATCCCAAAAGCCGAACTGAATGTATTTCGCCAGCTGAGTTGGTGTTAGTCCCATCGGACAATGCTCAACACAGCGGCCACAGCGGATACAATCGAAAACCTGGCTGGCCGGGGGAAGAGACCAAGCCAAGAGCCCCGAAGTCCCTTTAATAATCGGGGCCTCGAGATTCCACTGGGTAATCCCCATCATCGGTCCACCCATGATGAGGCAATTGACGCCCTCTTTTAGTCCTCCACAAAAATCAATGACTGTCTGCAAAGGAGTGCCGATGCGGACTAATAGGTTTTTTGGTTCAGGGATGCCCGAACCAGAGACGGTGATTACTCGCTGATAAAGAGGGCGCCCAAACCGGACGGCTTCCCAGATGGCTTTAGTCGTGCCGACATTTTGAACCACGACCCCGACATCAAAAGGTAGGCCCCCTCGGGGGACCTCTCTTTTCAGGAGGGCTAAAATGAGGTTTTTTTCTGCTCCTTGGGGATATTTTGTTGTCAATACTTCGACGAAAATATGCTTTTCCTGAATTTTGGACGCTAAAAGTTCAGCTGCGTCCTCCTTGTTATCCTCGACACTAATAATAATTTGCTTGGCGTTGGTGGCGAGACGGATGAGTTCAGCCCCAGAGATGATTTCTTCGGGATATTCTTTCATTAAACGATAATCGGAGGTTAGGAAAGGCTCGCATTCACACCCATTAATAATGATGGTATCAATAGGCTTATCCGCTGGAGGCGCCAGTTTTACAGCCGTGGGAAAAGCCGCGCCCCCTAGACCGACAATCCCCGCTTCTTTGACGCGGCGAATAATTTCCTCAGGGGAAAGGGAGAAAGGGTCGGTGATTTCCTCTTCATCGGAGGAGGAATCCTGTCCATCATTGGCAATCGTTACGGCGAGAACTGGTTTGCCGAGAGGATGAGGATGTCCATCGACAGCGAGGACTTTACCGGAGACACTAGCGTGGACGTCAGCCGAGAAAAGAGCAGGTGCTTTGCCGATTTTCTGGCCCCGAAGAATTGTATCTCCTTTTTTAACTAAAGGTTGAGCGGGCTGACCGAAATGTTGATGGAGAGGGATATAAACTTTTTCTGGAGGCGGAAGGACTTCAATTGCTTTGTCGGCAGTCCATTCCTTCCCCTCGGGGGGGTGAATCCCACGGGGAAAAGTCTTTTTCTTCATCTTCATCATCGAAAGTTATTATTATTTAAGAATAATGAATAGCTGAAAAATAGAAGATTAAGTTTAGACGCCGAGTGGAGTTTTGTCAAGTAGATTTCCAAGGAGGCGCCTTCTATATTTTTATTGATTTGGTCTCGGCAACTAGCCAGGCAAGCGTCCAGAGAAAAAGCTAAATCTTAGGTCATGACTGGGGGGTTTTTGTCTAGCTCTTTTGGCCTTTTGGGGGATCTTCCAAGAAGAATGAAAAGATAAGTTGATTTTTTTTATTGTTTGGACTATCTTTATCGGAAGCTCATGGCCATCGAAATTAAACCTGTTTCTTCGCGGCGAGATTTAAAAACTTTTATCTATTTACCAGCCAAAATCCACCAAGGACATCGTTACTGGGTCCCCCCTATTTATCAGGATGAGTGGAAATACTTTGATCCCCAAAAAAATAAAGCTTTTTCCTACTGTGCGACCATTCGCCTTTTGGCCTTTCGTCAAAAAGAAGCCGTGGGCCGGATCATGGGAATCATTAATCATCGCTACAACGAATATCGCCAAGAAAAAGCAGCCCGGTTTGGGTATTTGGAAGCCGGCCCGGACAAAGAGGTGATTGCGGCCCTTTTAAAGGCCGTCGAAGACTGGGCCCGGCAGAAGGGCATGGAGAAGATTGTGGGCCCTTATGGGTTTACCGATCAGGATCCAGAGGGGTTTATGGTCAAAGGTTTTGACAATAGAGCCACAATTGCTACTTATTATAACTTTGAGTGGATGCCCAAGATGGTCGAAGAACTTGGTTACACAAAAGATATTGATTATTATGTCTATAAAGTCAACGTGCCCGATGAAATTCCTGATTTTTATCGTAAAATTTATCAACGGGTTCTAAAAAAAGGGGACTTCCGGGTTCTTGAATTCCGGAAGCGGAAAGAGCTGAAACCATGGATTAAACCGGTGTTAAGTCTGATGAATGAGTGTTATTCCCAATCAGAAATATACGGATATACCCCTCTGGATGAGGAAGAAATGGAAGCTTTGGCCAAGCGGTATCTGCCCATTTTAAATCCCCGGTTTGTTAAGGTGGTGATCCAAGGCGAAGAAGTAGTGGCTTTTATCGTGGGGATCCCCGATATGACGGAGGGTATTATTAAAGCCCGCGGCAAGCTTTTTCCTTTTGGCTTTATCCATATTCTGCGCGCGGCCAAGAAAACGAAGCAGCTGGATCTCTTGTTAGGAGCCGTAAAAGAGCCTTTCCGGGGGAAAGGCTTGGACGTCCTCATGGGAATTAAGATGTTGGAATCAGCCAAGGAACTTGGGTTTGAAGTTATCGATTCTCATCATGAAATGGAAACCAATGTCCGGGTGAGAGCCGAGATGGAACGAATGGGAGGTCAAGTATATAAGAAGTTCCGCGTTTATAAAAAACAACTTTAACCTGTCGGCGGCCAAGAGCTTAGATTAGGGATAATAACGGCTGCTCGAGGCCAAAGAGGCGTCTTTTCTACTTGATAATTTCCAGCCAAAGCCTTAAAAAAACAAGAGCGAAGACAAGCTGGTCATTGGGATGAAGCAAGCCCAACAAGGCCGATTATTTAGACTCAGCCCAATTAATACCCCAGGCTAATTTGACCTTAAGAGGCACAGCCAGGGGATAAACTTCCTCCATTTTTTCTTTAACCAGGGAAGACATTAACTCTACTTCCGAATCGGGCACTTCAAAAACCAACTCGTCATGGACCTGGATAATCATCCGGCTAGCCAGTTTTCTCTTTTTAATTTCTTGCCAAATATCAATCATTGCTTTCTTGATCAAATCAGCGGCGGTGCCCTGAATGGGAGTGTTCAAAGCAATGCGTTCTCCGAATTGGCGAACTTGGGCGTTTTTGTGTTTGAGCTCGGGAACAGGCCGCCGCCGTCCGAATAGGGTTTCAGCAAATCCTTTTTCGGCGGTTTGGTGGATTGATTTTTGCAAATAATTTTTGACCTCTGGAAAGCGGGCGAAATAAAGATCGATAAATTGCTGGGCTTCTCTTGGTGTAGTGCCCAATTCCCGGGCAAGAGAATAGGCCGAAGCTCCATAGATAATACTAAAGTTTATTATTTTTGCCCGCCGGCGCTGTTCAGCTTGGTCGAGGAGATTAGTAGAGAAAAGTTGCTGGGCTATTTCAGCATGGATATCCCCGTCCTCGCGGAAGACTTTAATTAAGGCTGGATCCTGAGAAAGATGGGCCAAAACTCGCAGTTCAATTTGGGAATAATCAGCGGTTAAGAGAAGATAATTGGGCTCGGGAATAAAAGCCTGGCGAAAACGGCGTCCCCACTCTCCCCGGATGGGAATATTCTGGAGATTGGGATCGCTGCTGGAGAGGCGGCCGGTAGCGGCCACTGTTTGATTATAAGAAGTATGAATTCGTCCGGTTTGGGGATTGATGAGTTTCGGGAGAGCATCGGCATAGGCACTTTTCAATTTGGCTAGTTGGCGATATTCCAGAATTTCTTGAGCAATTGGATGTTTTTTGGCCAACTCCTCCAACACGGAGCTCCCGGTGGAGAAGCGTCGAGTGACTTTCGTCTTTTTGGAAGGGGGAAGCCGGAGGACTTCAAATAATACCCGGGAGAGTTGTTGAGGAGAGTTTAAGTTAAACTTTAAACCGCAGGCGGAAAATATTTTGTTCTCCAATTGCTGCATTTCCTGCTTAATTTCCTGGCTGATTTTGGCTAATTGAAGACGATCAACTTTGACTCCCCACATTTCCATATCCGCCAGAACTTCGATGAGAGGCAGTTCAATTTGGCGGTAAATAGGAGATAACCCGGCTTGTTCAACTCGCGGCCAAAGAACTTGAGCTAATTGCCAGGTTAGATCAGCGTCCTGGCAGGCATAAGGAGCCACGGTTTCGATGGCGATTTTATCCATAGTTTTAGCTTGGGCTCCTTTCCCGGCAATGTCGTGATAGGAAATGGTAGAGGTCTGGAGGTAATGGGCAGCCAGCTTGTCTAAGTTGTGTTTGCCCCAGTTTGGTTCGAGGAGATAGGAAAGAATCATGGTATCGGTGTCAATTCCCTTCACCTCAAAACCCGCTCGACGTAGGACGATGAGATCGTATTTTATGTTCTGGCCTATTTTTTTTATCTCTGGATTGGCCAGGACTCCGTGGAGAATTTCCACTGCTCGAGAGATTGGTATTTGAGCAGGAGCTCCGGGATAGTCATGGCCTAAAGGCAGATAGAATGCTTGATGAGGAGCCCAAGTAAAGGAAATGCCGACTAAGCGGGCTCGCGTCGGGTCAGGACTGGTGGTTTCCGTGTCGATAGATAACTGTTTTTGCGCTTTAAGCTGGGGGAGGAGGCGCAGGAGCTGTTCTTCGTTGTCGACAATTTCATAACTAAGCTTTTGCTTTTTTCCCTTCTTAACTATTTTAGCCATGGAAGCCTGGAGGAGTGAATGAAATTCAAGGTCACGATAAAATTGGATTAGTGCTTCCCCATCTTCTTCTCGCACCCGAAATTCTTCCGGATGGAAGGGAAGCGGTATTTGGCTTTCTACCGTGACTAAGTTTTTACTTAGCTCTAATACATCAAGATTATTGGCAATGGTGTTTTTTACCCGCGGATTTTTTAGTTTATCTAAGTTGTTGAGAAGATTAGTCAGCGAACCAAATTGCTGAATTAGTTTGCGGGCTGTTTTTAATCCAATTCCGGGCACGCCGGGGACATTGTCGGAGGAATCGCCCATTAGGGCCAAAACGTCGATGACTTGCTGGGGATAAACACCTAGCTCCTTTTTTACTTCTTCGGGGGTATACAGTTTATTTTTGACGGGATTAAAGACAAAAATATTCCTGGTGACAACTTGTAAAAGATCTTTGTCGGTAGTCACAATAACCGGTTTATAGCCGTGGGTGGCGGCTTTAATGGCGAGAGAAGCTAACACGTCATCAGCTTCAAATTTCTCTATTTCGAGGAGCTTTAGCCGCTGGGCTTGCAGAATTTTTTTCAAGAGAGGAACTTGGATGACCAAATCCTCCGGCATTGGCTTACGGTTAGCCTTGTATTCTTGGTAAGCTTCGTGGCGGATAGTCGGCCCGTGGGCATCAAAAACAATGGCTAGATACGGAGGTTTTTTTTCTTCTTTAATTTTGCCGAGAGTTTGGAGGAAGCCATAAATTGCATTGGTTGGGAAACCTTGCGAGGTAGCAAGATTGCGAATGGCATAATAGGCACGATAAAGAATAGAATTGCCATCGATTAGATAAAGGCTCTTTTCCTTCATCTACTATCTCCTTGTTGGAATGCCTGAGATTCTTATCCTGGGGGCTGAGCTTTACAGGTGATCAAACCGGCCCTCTTTAACTTGTTGGCAGATTCGCTCATGTTGTTTTTTCACCAGAGGGGGAACAACAGTTTCTCGAGAACCCTGAGGCAAATAAGAACTATAGGCAAAGCGCCGGGTGGTGAGCACGCGACCAGAACAGTAAATTATGGTTTCAATATAATTGTAAGGGGGTCCTTTATCTTGGGTTTGGATGTGGTATTTTTTGTTGCCATGGATAATTTCGGTATTAAAACCAGACATGAGTTAATTTCCTAATATCTTCCTCATCAAATATTATATAATCACAATTATGAAGAGAGCAAGGTAGAGGCTAGGAGGGGCTGAATCTTGGTTTTAGAAGTCAAGCAAAAGGATGGGCCCTTAACTGAAAGGGCACTGCCAGGAGGGGTCTTGGCCACTACTAGGCTTCCTCTTTTGGCTTTTCAGCAAAGACTTGGGCTTCAAAGGTAAAAATTTTTGCCCCCTGCCGCCAAGCATTAGGGGGAAGACCAGCTTTTAAGCAGGCTCGTCTTAGAAAAGTAAGACGATCCCAACCATTTTCCAACGCCACCTGAGGCAGCAGAAGGCCTTTTTGCCTTCCTTTTTCGATCACTAAGCCGTGTCGCCCGACTTGGATTTGGGCCGGGTTGGTGATTTTAGTTAAAGGGGTTAGGACAGAGATTTCGATCTCAACGTCCGGGAGCTCATCGAGAGAAACAGGGTTGAAGCGAACATCTTTTACGGCGGCATAAATAGCGGCTTGAATGACCGTTTGGTAAAGAGGCAGACTTGATTCGATAAAACCAATACATCCCCGCAGGCGGCCATTATGGTGGAGAGTCACGAAAACTCCTTTTTTCTCTAATAGACGAGGTGACGAGGGGGTGTAATGGGGGGGGTTTTTATTTTGGAGAAAGAGAGTGATAGCTTCCCGGGCCAGCCTCAATAACTCCTTTTTTTCTTGTTCCGTTAAGGCCTCCTCAGTTTTGCCGCCTGAGCTCGGGGGGGAGATTTCCAGGGTAGCCGCCACATAGCCGACGACTTGACTGGCTGGCCCGCCGCCGGCGGTGGAATCCCGGTATTCTAAGATGTGGAGACGGGAGGTTTTTAATTGCTTAGCGGCTAAAAGCAGAGAACTCACCGGGCCTACCCCACACATTATATTTTCCCCTCGGGTGGCTTTCTGGAGAAGAGTCTCAGCTTGGAGATTCTCAATCAACTTAATCGTTTGGGCATCTACTTGATTGGCTTTGGCTTGAGGAAGGTAGTGAGACAAATCAGTAGTAGCCACCACGAGCACTTGAGGATTAGCCATTATTTTCGTTAGAGCTTTCGCCATTTTTTGAACATCTTTATGACGGGGGTAACCAAAGACAACAGGTACAATCTTGGCTTGGGGCCAAGCGACTTGAATAAAGGGCAACTGGACTTCGATAGAGTGCTCTTGTTTATGAGCTTGAGGGATTGTTTTATAGCCGGTTAATTGGGCCAATTTGGCTGCCCAAGGAGAATCCACCTCGATTAATCCGAGAGGAGTTTGGTAACGAGCATCCTGGTCGATAGAGACGCCTCGGAAGGCATAGTGATGAGCCGGCCCCATAATGATCACGGTGGAAATAGATTGACTTTTAACCTGAGCATAGGCCTTGGCGGCCACCGAGCCGGAATAAATGTAGCCAGCATGGGGAACAATAATGGCCCGGATGTTTTTAGCCGGAGGGAGAGAAAGGGTCGCCGCAAACCACTCCTCGATTATCTGGCGGAGTTGAAGGGGATTGTCGGGGTAAAATTGCCCAGCCCAGACAGCGGGCCGAGTGGTCTGAGCCATTAAAAGAGAAGTCAGGCTAAGAACAAGGATCAGCCCACTAAACCCAAATTTTGCTTTGCTCATGGGAAATCTCCTTGCAAATAATTATACCATTTTTAAAAGTGAATCCCGAGCAAAAAAGAAAAGGTGCAAAAGTAAAAAAGTAAGACAGGACCTAAGATGCGAGAAACCAGAAAGGGGGGCTATTTTGATTTTTGGGGCCTTTATTTTTAGCGGAACTAGGAAAAGGAAAAACTCATGGGTAAAAGGTTGACATCAATTTTATTTATGATTAATATGGAAAGTCTAAGGAAGGACATCATGAAAGACTTGTGGAAATCGCTATTTACGTTGCTAGCCTTTTCCTCAGCTTTTGTAATCGGTTTTTATTTAGGTAAGGAGAAGGTCTTGAAGAAGATCCCCGAGTTTCAGGAAGAATTGGAAACAAAGTAAATCTGGGGGGAGAAAAAAGCCTGGGCGTTAATTGTTGGCCGACTTAAGAAATCACTATATTTTTAACCTGCTTTCAAGCTGGAAGCATTTCTAAAACCGAGAAAGCCGCGGGAGTGACCTTTAGCCTGAATTATAAATATTGGATCATCAGAAACAAATAAAGGCCGACAACTTTTTTCTTTATCATTTTTTTCTAGTGATGGGAAAAAAGGCGATAGGCACTATAATAGCCGGTGGTCCTGGAAGTGTTTCAGGCCAAAATAAGATGCCATTCACCATTTTACCATCACGGTTTTGGCAATGCTTACCTTGGGGCCGTTAATGTTGACGAAACTAAGGGAGAAGCTTATAATAAACAAAACAAATTATGGAAAGTAATTAGATGGGTTGGACACCGTATCTTATACTGATTATTTTTGGATTGTTTGTGCTTCTTTCTATTCTCAACCCGAATTTTTCCTGTTTTGGCCGCCGTCTCAAGTCGCCTTTTTATCCTCTTTATCGAGGAAAAAAGAGGAAACAAGTGAAGACCCACGATTATGGATTTTATTTAGTGGACGATAAGGCGTCAAAAAACCAGAAGAGCTCTCCAGAGAATGTATATTTTCTAGATGATACTTCTTCCTCTTCCCAGAAAAATTTGTCTTCCCGAAAAAAGAAGAGTTCCTCTCCTGAAGCTAATGACTTGTCTTCATACAAAGTTGACTCTGAATAATAAGTTTTCTCTTTCCCCCCGCAAGCGGGTTTTTTCCCTAGGGCTGATTATCCTGGGGATTTTTTGTCAATGTCGGGTTCCGTCTCTTTATCTGGAACAGGTTCCTTCCCAGATTACCACCATGGAGGGCTATGCCTCTCTGGTGATTAAAGATGAAAACCATCTTTCCCGGAGTAAAGTTTCCTTTTTTGTTCTGTTGCCTGACCGGGCTCGTTTAGATATTGCCGATCCTCTTGGCCGCACCAGGGCGCAGATTTTATTTTTGTCTCCGCGGGCTTATTTAGTATTACCGGGGAAGAAAGTTTATTGGGAAGGCCGGGAAGAGGAGTTGTTTGCCAATTTCTTTGGCCTTACTTTTACCTGGCGAGAATGGAACAATTTATTGATCAATCAAGAGGCTCTGGCTGCCGATTGGCAGGTTGCCCGAGATGCGGCGGGTCGTATTCGGCAAGGAAGCCGGGAAAACCTGACTTTTGAGATCCAAAACTATGCCCAGCAAACGGCGGTGGTAACCGAGTTAAAGATTTCTTTTCCTCGCGGAGAAGTGCGGTGGAGACTGACTAAAATATTATTCAATCATCCTTCCCGGGAGGGTATCTTTTCTTTGGACTTCATGAATCGTTATCAACGCCAGAACTGGGCCGAGATGGAAGAATTTCTCAAATGAAGATATTTGCTTTAGCTAAAATAAATTTAGGGCTGGAAGTAATTAGACGGCGCGATGATGGCTACCACGAACTTAGGACTTTATTCCAAAGCCTTTCCTTGGCGGATGAACTCGAGTTTTTTCCTCGAAATGACGACCTAATTAGGCTATCTGGCAACAAAAAATCAGTTTCATGGGGAAATGACAACTTAATTTATCAAGCCGCTCTAGCCCTAAAAAGAGCGAAACCAGGGACCTATGGAGTGGAAATTAAAGTTAGAAAAAACATCCCTCCCGGGTATGGGCTGGGTGGGGGGAGCAGTAATGCGGCGGTCACTCTCCTGTTTCTAAATCAGCTGTGGAATTTAGGATTGGCTCCAGGCGAGCTGGTCGAAATAGGGCGCCAATTAGGAGCGGATGTCCCCTTTTTTTTTCATGGAGGGTTTTGTTTAGGGGAGGGCCGGGGAGACCTAATCCAGCCCCAGCCAGAAAAGTGGAAATGGGCGGTTTTGGTAGTGTTGCCACCCTTTTCTTTGTCTACTCGTTGGGTCTTCCAGCAAGCGAGGCTTTCCTTGACTTCAAAACCTAAAGTGAGTAAAATTAATCAGTTTTTAAAGAGCGGTTGTTTGGCGGCTTTAGAGAACGAGTTGGAAGAAGTAGTATTTTCCCGGTTTCCTCGGTTAAGAGAGATAAAAGAAGCGCTAAAAGATCAGAAAGCAGAATTGTCCTTGATGAGCGGAAGTGGATCAGCTCTCTACGGCCTCTTTGCTACTAGCCAACAGGCCGAGGAAGCAGGACGAGAGATTTCTCGTCTCTTCCCGGAAGTTGAGTTCCGGGTGTGTCAAACGGTGAAGCGCTCTCAATATTGGACAACTATTGGTGTTGGGGTGTAGCCAAGCGGTAAGGCAGCGGACTTTGGATCCGCCATTCGGGGGTTCGAATCCTCCCACCCCAGCCATTCATTCTTTTGGGAAAGAAAACTTATCCTCCTAAAGAAGGAGCGACGATGCGGAAACAAGATTTAAAGATTTTTGCCGGATCTTCAAATCGCCCATTAGCCCAGAAAATCGCTAACTATTTGGGTTTGGAGTTAGGCCGGTGTGTGCTGGAGCGCTTTAGCGATGGCGAGATTCATTTTTATATTGATGAGAACGTTCGAGGAGAAGATGTCTTTATCATTCAGTCGGGTTCCTACGAGGCTAATTTTCACCTCATGGAACTTTTCTTGATGATTGATGCTTTCAAAAGAGCCTCGGCGGAAAGAATTACCGCCGTTATCCCTTACTATTGCTATGCGCGACAGGATTGGAAAGATAGGCCTCGTGTGCCAATTTCGGCTCGCTTAGTAGCTGATCTTTTGGAAAAAGCAGGGGCTAACCGTGTTTTAACCATGGACTTACATTCGCCCCAAATCCAAGGGTTTTTTTCAATTCCAGTAGATAATTTAATGGCGGCTCCGGTCTTAGCCAATTACATCAACAGCCTCAACCTGAAAAAGCTAACCATTGTTTCCCCTGATGCAGGGGGAGTCGGCCGAGCACGATGGTTTGCTAAGAAAATGAAAGCATCTCTGGCCATCATTGATAAACGTCGTCCTGCCCCTAATATTGCTGAGGTCCTGCATGTTATTGGGCAGGTCAAAGAAAGAGATGTAGTTATTCTTGATGATATGGTTGACACGGCCGGTACTTTGGTTCTTAGCGTGGAAGCCTTACGCAAGGAAGGCGCCAACCGGATTTTAGCCGCCTGTACCCATCCGGTTTTATCAGGTCAAGCCCTCCAGCGGATCCAGGACTCCCCATTGGAAGAATTGATTGTGACCAACACAATTGAAATGAGAGAGGAAGCTAAAACCATGGATAAAATCACGGTTCTTTCCGTAGCCGAGCTGTTCGGAGAGGCGGTGCGGCGGATCCATGAGGGTCAATCAGTAAGCAGTTTGTTTATTTAAGGAGGCCGATAATGGCAATTCAGATTAAAGCTGAGCGAAGAGAAAAAAGAGGGAAAGGGCCTGCCCGGCAATTGAGACGGGAAGGGATGATCCCCGCGGTTTTATATGGCCCAGATGTTTCAGAAGTAACCTTGGCGATCAGGAAAAAAGACGTCAATCGTATTCTTAGACAGGGAGAAAATGTGATTTTCAAGCTCAATGACAATGAAAAGACGTGGGATGTGATGGTTAAAGAAGTTCAAGCTGATCCGGTGACTGATGAATTATACCATGTGGACCTGATCCAAGTGGCAATGAACAAACCCATCCGGGTTTTTGTGCCGATTAATCCGGTTGGAGATCCAGTTGGAGTAAAGTCTGAGGGTGGAATAGCCGATTGGATGACAAGAGAGGTGGAGATTGAATGCTTGCCCAAAAATATTCCCGAAGCAATTGAGGTGGACATCAGCGCTTTACATGTAAATCAATCCTTGCGGGTGGAAGATTTAACTCCGCCAGAGGGAGTTAGAATAGTTACTGATTCGGAAACGGTGTTGGTGGTCATCGAATCGCCAGTGGAAGAAGAAGTGGCGGTTACCGAGGAGGAAGAAGTAATTGGAGTGGAGGAAGAACCAGAGGTCATTGGACAAGAGGAAGGGTCGAGAAAAGAGGGAGAATCCGAGGAAACAGAGTAAAGTGTGGGCCATTGTCGGATTGGGCAATCCAGGTCGAGACTATGCCCGAACGAGGCATAATGCTGGATTTTTATTAGTGAGACTTTTAGCCCGGCAGTGGGAAATTAGGTTAAAAAAGCATCGGTTTAAGGCCAAAATAGGTGAAGGATTTAAAGGAGAGCAAGCGGTTATCTTGATGCTGCCGCAGACGTGGATGAACAATTCTGGGTTAGCGGTCAAGGAATTGGTTCAGCATCGAGACTTAACGTTGAACCAGCTCTTGGTTGTCTATGACGATTTAGATATTGTCTTAGGCGAAATTCGGGTTCGACCGGAAGGAAGCTCGGGTGGTCACCGGGGAGTGGAGTCGATCATTAAGGAGATTGGCGACACTCGATTTCCCCGAGTGAGGTTAGGCATTGGGCCTTTACCGGTCGGGGCCGATGCGGCGGAATATGTGTTAGCCCCCTTTACCGAAGATGAATTCAAAATAATGAAGGAAAGCTTGGCTAAAGCGGCTCAAGCCGTGGAATTGATTCTGGAAGGAAAAATTGATGAAGCTATGAGTCGCTTTAATCAGAAAATTAAGCTACAATAGAAAAGCCAATAAAAATTTAGATGCTCCTTGTTCTTCCTTTTTTAAGGAAGAGCTGGCAGCCATAAGGAGGTCAAATGAGATTATACGAAACAGCCTTTTTAATTGCCCCTAATCTTCCCGAGGAAGAAATGGACACCCTCATTCAGGCAATGGCCGATGTGGTCAAAGCCAAAAATGGTCGGCTGATCCGGGAAGATAGATGGGGAAAAAGAAAATTAGCTTATCCCATTAAGAAGTTTGGTGAGGCGTACTATGTTTTCTTGTTATACGAGGGGAACCCAGATATTCCAGCTGAGTTAGAGCGACAATTCAAGCAAAAAGATGCGGTTATTCGGTTTTTGACCATTAAGCAAGATCAGCGGGAGAATGTCCGGTGGCCAAAGAAAACCAAAGCTATACCAGTTACTCCCCTTGTTGAGGAAGGGGAAGAGAAAGCTGAAGCGCCAGTTGCGTCTTCTTCAGAGAAAAAGGAGGAGGAAAACAATGAGTAGAGAATCTCGATCATCGGATAGACCAACCTATCGTCGGTTTTTTACTCCCAAGAAAAAAGTTTGCCGTTTTTGTGAGTTGAATGTTCGAGATATTGATTACAAAAATGTTGAGTTATTAAGAAAGTACACGCCCGAACGAGGCAAAATTGCTCCGCGGCGGTTAACAGGAACTTGTTCCTATCACCAGCGGCGATTATCTCGAGCGGTAAAAAGGGCTCGCATCCTCGGGTTATTGCCATTTGTGGCCGACTGATCCTCAATGGAAAAGGTGGTGAATCATGAAAGTCATGCTTAGGGAAAATATTGATAGTTTGGGCAAAAGAGGCGAAGTTGTGGAAGTTGCTCCCGGGTACGCCCGGAATTATCTGCTTCCTCGTGGTCTGGCAGTGGCGGTTACTTCCACCAACTTGAAGATGATTGAAATGCAGCAGAGAAAGCTCCGCAAGCAGTTAGAGAAAGAGATGTCTTCCTTTAAGGAACTAGCCCAAAAATTAAGCCAAGTCTCTTTGACTTTTTATCGTAAAGCCAGTGACAAGGACCACCTATTTGGCTCGGTGAGTGTCAATGACCTTAAGGAGGCCTTGGAAGAGCAAGGCTTTGTAGTCGACAAGAAGAAGATTCTTCTCTCTGAGCCGATAAAAAGCTTGGGCTCCTTTAAGGTTCCCATCAAAGTTTTTCAGGAAGAGAAAGCCGAAATAGAAGTCCAAGTGCTCCCGGAAGAAGCGGGGTCTACCGCCGACGAGAAAGCCCCCGCGGAGGCCGCGGATACTACGATTGCCGAGGAGAAGATCGAAACCTCCGAATCTTCAGAAGAAGAACCTCCTAGTCAATCGTAGCTTTTGGGGCTTGAGGAAACAATGGAACTTGATTGGTTGTTTTTGAAAAAGACTCCACCCCATAGCTTGGAGGCGGAAAAGACCGTCTTAGGGGGAATTCTTCTTAATAATAAGAATCTTAATGTTGTGCTAGCGTTAATCAGCCCTGAAGATTTTTACAAAGAAGCCCACCGGATTATTCTGAAGAAGATAATTACCTTGGTCGATAAAGGAGTGCCAGTTGACTTAGTAACTATCAACGAGGAATTACAGAAAGCAGGGTTGTTGGAAGAAGTCGGGGGAACCAGTTATATTTCTTCCCTTCTTGATGGTGTGCCCCAAAGCTTGAATGTTGAATATTACGCCCAGATTATCCGGGAAAAAGCCCTGTTAAGGCGATTGATTATGTCTTCGGCTAAAATTATCTCGGCTAGCTATGATCAAAAAGAGGATGCCGAAGTATTATTGGCCGAGGCCCAGTCGGCTATTATCGAGGTAGCAGAACAACGAATCAAACCAGGTTTTATTAAAGTGGGAGATTTGACCTCCCAGATGCTGGCCTCCATTAAAGCTTTGAGGGATCGAAAAGAAGTCGTCACCGGCATCCCGACTGGGTTCCGGGACTTGGATTCTTTGACTTCTGGTCTTCACCAAGCGGAGTTAATCATCGTTGCTGCCCGCCCCTCGATGGGAAAAACCGCCTTTTGTTTAAATATTGCTCAACACGTCGGAGTTAGGACCGATTACAGTATCGGCTTTTTTACCCTGGAGATGTCCAAAGAACAGCTTTATTTGCGGCTCTTGTGTTCAGAAGCCCAGGTTGATCTCAGTAAAGTGCGCAAGGGATTTATCAGTGATTTGGAGTTTAGTCGGTTAAAGTTAGCAGCAGAAGTTCTCTCCCAAGCCAAGATTTATGTGGACGAAACACCGGCTTTGACAGTAATGGAGATGAAGGCTAAAGCCCGGCGCTTGGGGATGGAACAAAATCTAGACCTTCTCTTTGTCGATTATATTCAGTTAATGCGGACGACCGCCCGCTTTGAGAATCGCAACCAGGAGATATCTTTTATTTCCCGTTCCCTCAAAGAATTGGCCAAGGAGCTTCAGATTCCAGTCGTGGGCATTTCTCAGCTAAGTCGAGCTCCCGAGAAAGGGCGCTCGCGGCCCATCCCTCAGCTTTCTGACCTGAGGGAATCAGGCGCCATTGAACAGGATGCGGATGTGGTTATTTTAATCTACCGGCCCGAATATTATTTTCCCGAGGATGAAAAGTTAAAGGGAATTGCCGAAGTCAACGTGGCTAAGCAACGCAATGGTCCAGTAGGGAAGGTCTCGATGGCTTTTGTTCGGGAGTACGCCCGTTTTGTTGACCTTGATTTTACCGAATTCCAAGAGCGGGTTGAGGAAGCTTAATGGATTTAAATAAAAGCTGGCCAGCTCCCTTTTTATTCTTTTGGGAAAATTTAGGAGAGCTAGGTCTACTGACCTGGAAAACTTTAAAAAATGTTTTCCGCCGCCCCTGGGAGAAAAACATTTTTCTTCAACAACTCGAGGAAGTGGGGGTTCGTTCTCTACTAGTGGTTTCTTTAACCGCAGCTTTTGGCGGGTTGGTGTTTGGTTTGCAGACTTATATTGGTTTCCATCGCTACGTTGGCCAGGGATCGGAGGCCTACGGAGGACCGATCATCTCCCTCGGGCTCTCCAAAGAGTTGATCCCTATTTTAGTGGGACTGATGGTGGCTGGCCGAGTGGGGTCGGCCATGACCGCCGAGATCGGGACGATGAAAATAACTGAGCAGATTGATGCCCTCTTTAGCCTGGGGGCGGATCCCAATAAATATCTCGTTGTTCCCCGGACAGTAGCGGCGTTTTTCATGCTTCCTTGCTTAACCTTGTATGGGGATCTTATTGGTATAGTCGGGGGTTTTTTTTATAATATCGTCATTATGGGGGTTAATAGTTCGATTTATCTCAAAAATACACTTTTATATTTTGAGCTGTGGGACTTGATTACTGGCTTAATCAAGGCGGCTATTTTTGGCTTGGTTATTGCGTTAGTAGGTTGTTGGCAGGGGCTGAAAGCTGAAGGAGGAGCTGCTGGGGTGGGGCGAGCCACGACAAGATCAGTGGTGATTTCGAGCATTGTTATTTTGATTCTTAATTTCTTTTTGAGTAAAACCTTACCTGCTTCATTGAGTCGATGATTAGCTTTGTAGATGTTCATAAAAGTTTTCGGGATAATCATGTTTTGAGAGGTGTCTTTCTGGATATTGAAAAGGGAGAAACAAGAGTAATCTGTGGGCAGAGTGGTTCGGGCAAAAGTGTTTTAATTAAGAATCTCATTGGCTTGATGAAACCGGATAAAGGGCAGATTTTTGTTGATGGCTTGGAGGTGACATCTCTTTCTGAAGAGGCTCTTTTCCAGGTGCGTCGCAAATTTGGCCTTCTTTTTCAAAATGCCGCCCTTTTTGATTCGTTAACCGTGGCGGAAAATGTAAGTTTTGGGCTGGAGCGTTACACCGACTTTTCCCCAGGGGAAATTAGGCGCCGGGTAACTGAATCCTTGGAAATGGTGGGGTTAAGGGGGGTAGAAAATCTCATGCCTCACGAGTTAAGTGGAGGCATGAAAAAAAGAGTTGGTTTAGCGCGAGCAATTGCCTATCGTCCGGAAATTATTCTCTATGATGAACCTTCCACCGGGATTGATCCGATTCGAGCAGATGCGATTAATGATTTAATTATAGCCATGAAAAAAGAAATGGGGGTAACCTCTATTGTCATTACCCATGATATGATATCGGCCTACAAAGTCGCCGATCGGATTTCCATGCTTTACCAAGGGAAAATTATTGAGACAGGCACTCCCGGGAAGATAAAGAAGTCTTCCAATCCAGTGGTCCAACAATTTATTACAGGGAGTGCTGTTGGCCCGATAAAGGAGTTTTGACCGCTAGAACTGAGAGTTATAAGCTAATAAGCTAAGTAATAGAGGGTGAAAATGAGCAGAGAAATAAAAGTTGGCCTTTTTGTCAGCCTGGCCTTATTGATTTTGATTATTTTTATTTTCGCGGTTGGGGATTTGAGCGACTATTTTCGCCCCAAAGGGTACCCCCTTTATGTTTACTTTGACTCGGCGGCCGGGTTGGAGAAAAAAACCCTGGTTCGGTTGGCCGGGGTAAAAATTGGTCGAGTTGAAGATATTCGGCTGAAAAAGAGCCAGGCCGAAATTCTTCTTTTGATTGATAAAAAAGTGCAGGTTAGCCGCGATTCGGTAGCCACCCTAGCTGCCTTGGGCCTTTTGGGAGAAAAATATATCGAGATATTGCCAGGAAAATCTGCTGAATATTGTCAACCGGGTGACACTTTGCAAGGGCTCACTCCAGTCAGCCTGGATCGGATTGGTGGGCAACTTCTTAGCGTCGGAGAAGAGATAAGAAAAGCGGGGGAGTTGCTCCAAGAGCTAATCGGTGGAGAGGAGACAAAGTCAAGTTTACGACAATCGTTTGAAAATATAGCCACTTTTACGGCCGAACTAAAAGATTTTTGGCATCAAAACCAAAAATCGCTGGAGATGACAGTCAATCAGTCGTCCCAACTGACCGCATCTTTAACTCGAGATCTGGAACAACTAACCCAAAATATAGACGAAACTGTGCGCCTGCTAAGAGAAGTAATTAGTGAAAATCGTGGTGATATTAAGGAACGTTTGGCCGAAATGAAATCTTTAATAGAGGAAATGGAAAAGCTGCTTCGCGAAATCAACCAAAGCTGGCAAAAGGTGAACGAAGGACAGGGGTCATTGGGGAAATTACTCCATGACCCTGGCCTTTACGATGAGGCCGAAGCCACGGTCACTCAAAGTCGCCTCATCGGCGAAAAAATTAATTCCATCCAATTCAGACCGAATTTCAGTTACCACTACCTGGGCGAATCAGGTCAAGGACGAGGAGTGGCTTCTTTCGAGTTGAGCCTGGGTTCGCCGTCGTTCCTGCTGGCCCAAATTGTCCGCGACCCTTGGCAGGAGAAGTTTGTTTATTCTTTGCAGGGAGGGAGGCGTTTCGGACCGTTGGCGCCCCGAGTGGGACTGATTGAATCCAGATTTGGGATTGGCTTGGATTATTATGCTTGGCAAAGAAGGGCGATTTTCCGCCTGGAAGCTTTTGATTTTAACCGCCAACCTCGTCCTCGCTGGCGAGTGTGGGGTGAACTCTGGCCTTTTTCTCGTTTTTATTTGATAATGGGAATCGAAGATTTTACCCTGGCTCCCCGTCGCGAGCTGTTTTTTGGAGTTGGGGTCGGGCTTTAGGATGAAGCCTAAGGTAAGTTTTATTTGTCAGAACTGTGGCTTCCAAACTCCCAAATGGATGGGACGGTGCCCAAGCTGTGGAGAATGGAACACCTTAATCGAGGAGATTGTTGAAGAAATTCCTTCCCCCGGACTAACCCTTTCCTCCGGGGCTCCCCTTCTTTATGAAGACATCAAGGAGATTGCTAAACAGAGGATTAAAACCAATATCCATGATTTTAATCAAGTCCTCGGAGGAGGTGTTGTCCAGGGGTCTTTAATCCTCATCGGCGGAGAACCGGGGATAGGCAAGTCAACTTTAATGCTTCAGGTGAGTCGTGATTTAGCTTCTCAAAAAAAAAGAGTTCTTTACGTTTCCGGGGAAGAATCGCTGGAACAGATTAAACTCCGTGGCGAAAGATTGGGCTTAGCCAAAGAAAAGATCTATTTCTTAGCCGAAACTATCTTGGAGCGCATCCTGCAAGCTGCCGAGCAGTTGTCTCCAGAGGTATTAATCATTGACTCGGTCCAAACGGTTTATTCCAGTCAATTAACATCTAGCCCGGGCACAATTAGTCAAGTTCGCGAAGTGACTAACCGGGTTTTCCGGTTAGCTAAAGCTCGGGAGATGGCTACTTTTCTTATTGGTCATATCACCAAGGAGGGGTCGTTAGCTGGACCCAAATCGTTGGAGCATATTGTTGATGTGGTGCTGAGTTTCGAGGGAGAAAGAGATCATAGCTATCGCGTCCTTCGAGCTTTAAAAAATAGATTTGGGCCGGTTTCGGAATTGGCAATTTTTGAAATGAGCGAGGAAGGCTTGACCAGCGTGGCCAATCCATCGGCCTTTTTCTTGCGGGAGCGACCCACTAAAGAACCCGGTAGTGTAGTGGTCTGTACTATGAAGGGAACTCGTCCTTTTCTAGCCGAGATTCAAGCTTTGGTTTCTTCTTCTTTATTTATGGGAAATCCCCGGCGGATGACGGTAGGATTGGATCGCTTTCGAGCCGCGATGCTGATGGCCATCGCCGAAAAAAAATTGGGGTATTCCTTGGCCGGAGAAGATATTTATCTCAATGTGGCCGGCGGTCTGGAAATTGAAGAACCCGCCGCTGATGTGGGAATTATTTTAGCCCTTATTTCTTCGGTGAAAAATCGAGCTCTTCCTCCCGAAGTGGCTGTTTTTGGCGAGATTGGGTTAAGCGGGGAAATCCGCTCGGTGACGCAGCCCTTTCTGCGGGCAAAGGAAGCGGCCTCGATGGGGTTTCGCACCGTGGTGTTGCCCCAAGGGAATAAAGACCGGGTGGAGAAAGACGGGCTAAAAGGCGTGGAGGTGGTGGGGGTTGCCAATGTGCAGCAGTTAATTGGCTTGTTTTTTTGATTTTTATATAATATTAACAAGTTTATTAAATTATAAATTTTAATACAGGATAATAATTATGGGCATTTTTCTTTTAAGACTTGTGGTTATAGCCTTAATGAGCGTAGCGGGCTACTTTTTTTCTCCTTTTCGTTTGCAACCTTACTTTGGGGCGGGGGTTGGGTTTATCCTGGCTGTTGTGATTATTTTTTTAGAAACAAAAATTCGTCAGAATCAGTTTAAGGTTATTTGGGGTTCAACCGTAGGAACCATTGGAGGAGTAGTTTTGGGCTGGCTACTAGGGCTTATCTACCAATATGTAGCCCAAGATTCAGGAACCCAGTTGTTTATCCGGGCCTTCTTCCTGCTCATTATGCCTTATATTGGTTTTTTGGTGGGCTCAAGGAAGTATGAGTGGCTTGATCCAGCTTATGTGGCGGGATTGTTCAAAGAGAAAAGCGAGGGGCGGAGTTTTAAACTGTTGGATACAAGCGTGATTATTGATGGCCGTATTGCAGATATTTGTAATACTTCTTTTATCGAAGGAACATTAATTGTGCCTCAGTTCATCCTTAAGGAATTACAAAGCATTGCCGATTCTGCTGATCCCATTAAACGCCAACGAGGCCGGCGGGGATTAGATGTGCTTGACCAACTCCAGCGGTCTTCCCAAATCAAAGTCCAGATTATTGATTATGATTTTCCTGATATCCAGGATGTTGACTCCAAGTTAATCGAATTAGCTAAACACATGGATGCCAAGATCATTACTAATGATTTTAATTTAAATAAAGTTGCTCAGCTCCAAGGCATCCCGGTCATGAATATCAACGAGTTAGCCAATGCTTTAAAGCCAACGGTCTTACCTGGAGAAACCATCAGAGTTTACATCTTGAAGGAGGGCAAGGAAAAAGATCAAGGGGTAGCTTATTTAGATGATGGCACGATGGTGGTGGTGGATAATTCCCGGAAGATGATTGGCCAAACAGTAGACATAACGGTGACTTCCGTGTTGCAAACCACGGTGGGCAAGATGATCTTTGGGCGCTATAATGAAAACAGCAAGTGAAGAGAAAGTTGGCGCAATCATTGTGGCGGCGGGGGAAGGGAAACGCTTTGGAGGCCGGAAACAGTTTTGCTCCCTCAAGGGTCGTCCGCTCTTGCATTGGACGCTGGATAAATTTGAAAATCATCCTGAGGTAACGGATATAATCCTAGTGCTCCCCCCAAATGAGAGAAGGCCCCTTCTTTTCGAGAACTGGTCCAAGCTCCGGGCCATCGTCCCGGGGGGCCCTACCCGCCTGAGCTCGGTTCAAGCTGGGTTTCAAGCTTTAAGCTCCCAGCCTACCGGGATAGTTCTTGTCCACGATGGTGTGCGTCCTGGTCTTTCTCCTTCTTTAATTTCTCGCATCATCAACCAAGCCCGCCGAGAAGGGGCAGCTCTCCCTGTCTGGCCAATCGAGGAGACGGTAAAGGAGGTAGCCCACGAGCGAGTCTGCCGGACAATTGATCGATCTAACCTTTATGTTGCCCAAACTCCCCAGGGCTTTTCTTATTCTTTGTTAGCCAAGGCGCTGGCTTGGGCCCAAGAGCATCAAGTGGAGGCGACGGATGAGGCCAGCTTAATCGAACAGATAGGGGGGACGGTGACCACGGTGAGAGGCGAACGGCGGAATATAAAAATTACCACGGCGGAAGATTTAATCATTATGGAGGCTTTCCTTGGAGATGAGAATCGGACTAGGCTATGACCTGCATCGCCTTCAAGAGGGGCGGGAACTGTGGTTAGGGGGAGTCAAGATTCCCTTTGAGGCGGGGCTTCTCGGCCATTCCGATGGGGATTGTTTGCTTCATGCTTTAATCGATGCCTTATTAGGGGCTCTTGGCGAAGGAGATATTGGCCAACATTTCCCCAATGATGACCCTCGCTGGGCAGGAGTGTCAAGCGTAAAATTGTTAGAGGAGATTCTAGCTCTTTTCCAGGAACGCCACGGTAAAATAATTAATATTGATGCCGTGATTATTGCCGAGCGTCCCCGACTCCAGCCTTATTTCCCTCAGCTTAAGCTTAAATTGGCGGGCTTGCTGGGAATTCCCCCTCAGCGGCTCAATTTGAAAGCCAAGACTAGTGAAGGCTTGGGTTTAATCGGCGGCGGGCAGGCCATGGCTGCCTGGGTGATTGCTTTGGTCGAGCTTCCCAATAAGTGAAGTTATTACCAGCCCTGTCTTGTTGATGATTCATTACCGCTCTTGGTTCTGGCTATTACATTAAATGAGGCAAGGGAGCAGTGGTTCGGGCCAAGTAGTTGGCGATAATTTCAAACCCCGCCTTTTTGCCGACTGTCATGAGCTCCACTGAGTTGGTTGAAGTCATGAGGTTGAAAAGTAAAAAGCTAAGAATGACCGCCACTAAAACGATGATAATTTTTACTTTAAAATTCATTGTTGTCTCCTTGTTATCATTTTGGTTTCTAATTGTTTAGACGAACGGTAGAGAAAAAAGGTTGCGTCAGGGCGAAAAATAACTGTGGATCGTCGAAAGTAAAGGGGTAGATGGCCTCATTTTCTTTTTAGGTTTCCCTAGGCATCTTAACGGGGCTCTTTCTTGTTGGTTATAAAAGCGAGGTCTAGAGGGAAGGTCCTCTCCTTGTTGACCAGATTTGTCTAGTGGAGTTGGTTTCCTTTTACTTGGATACTAGGTCTTAACTTGATAGAAAAGGTGGCTTGACTCAGGCGAAATGTGCGTTTAAGATGATGGAGGAATGAATAAGATGAGTAAAGTGCGAGTAAGATTTGCCCCTTCGCCGACAGGATATCTCCATGTGGGTAATGCCCGGACTGCTCTTTTTAACTGGCTGTTTGCGCGCCAAAAGAAGGGAGTTTTTATCTTGCGGGTGGAAGATACCGATATCGAAAGATCCCGACCTGAGTATTACGAGCGTCTCCTGTCGGATTTGCGATGGCTTGGTCTGGACTGGGATGAAGGACCTGACGTTGGCGGTGCCTATGGCCCCTATCTTCAATCCCAACGGATGGACCTTTATCATCGTTATGGTCAACAACTTCTGGCGGAGAGAAAAGCTTACTATTGCTTTTGTTCGCCCGAGGAATTGGAAATAGCCCGGCAAGGGGCGTTAGCAGCAGGAAAGATGCCCATCTATTCAGGCCGATGCCGAAATATTTCTCCCGAAGAAGCAGCCGCTCGAGTAGCTCGAGGGGAGAAAGCGGCTGTGCGGCTTCGCACCCCAAACCAGGGAGAAATTGTGTTTAATGATCTTGTCCGGGGAAATCTTTGTTTCCAGTTGGAGGTTATCGGTGATCCCATTCTGATTCGTTCCAATGGGATGCCAGCTTATAATTACGCGGTGGTCATAGATGATCATTTAATGGCCGTTACCCATGTTATAAGGGGAGAAGATCATATCTCCAACACCCCGCGCCAAATCCTGGTTTATCAAGCCTTAGGGTGGGAAGCCCCTCAGTTTGCCCACTTGGCCATGGTTATGGGAGAGGATAATACCCGCCTAAGCAAGCGCCACGGGGCAACCTCAGTCGATCAATTTGCCCAAGATGGATTTCTTCCCGAGGCTTTATTTAATTATCTAGCCTTGCTTGGCTGGTCTCCGCCGGAAGGCCAGGAAGTTCTGGAGCCGGAAGAGTTAGTCAAGCTGTTTGATTTAACCCGGGTAAGTCGTTCAGCAGCAATTTTTGATTACCAAAAGCTCTATTGGCTCAACCGACAGCATTTGAAGAGATTATCTTCTCGAGAAAAACTGGAAAAAGCCCTTCCTTTCCTCCGGCAAGCTGGTTTGTTACCAGAGAAGTTAACCGCTGATCATCAGGCTTGGCTGGAAAGAGCTTTAGAAGCACTGGTGGAAGGAGTAGATAAGTTGTCTGACTTGGCGGCCCAGTTTGAATTGTTTTTTACTTTCCGACTCGACCAAATGGATGAGGAGGCGCAGGCGATTCTGAAAGAGGAATCCGCCAAGAAGGTGATTCAGGCGTTGGGGGAGGAGATTGATCAGCAAGGTCGGTTAAATTTTAATGATTTTGCCGCTATCGTTCAGCGAGTACGCCAAAAAACAGGGCTTAAAGGAAGAGCTTTATTTCATCCAATCCGAGTGGCCTTGACCGGCCAAACCTCAGGCTTGGAACTGGATAAATTCATCCCCTTGATCGAGGAAGGAGCCACTTTGTCTTGGCCGCGACCAATGCTTTCTTGTCAAGCTCGATTGAACCTTGCCCAGGAGTGGTTAAGGTAACTAGGCGACCAGGAAGACTTGGCCTGAGAAATATAGCTGGCCTTGTGCTCGTCCCGAAGCCGGCTGCAAGGAAAGTAGCAACCAGTGGAAACTCTTTATCGACTTAATCCTATTTTAGAGGCCTTAAGAGCTCAGCCACGTCAAGTGGTAAAAATCTTTATCCTCAAACAGACGCCGAATCGGCGGTTAAAACAGCTTTTTCGCTTGGCGCGGGAGAAAGATGTGCCGGTATCGCTGGTGCCCCGCGCTAAGCTAGATAGGCTTTATCCGCACCATCAGGGAGCCATCGCCTGGTTAAGTCCTTTACCCTACGCTGAGCTTGATGACCTCTTGGATAGCTCCGACTACCCTTTCTTTCTGGCTCTGGATAACATTGAAGACCCCCAGAATCTCGGGGCTATCCTGCGGAGTGCCGATGGCGGTGGAGTTGAGGCCGTCATTATTCCGGCTCGCCATACGGTGGGCTTGACTGGCAGTGTAGCCTCAGTTTCTGCCGGGGCCTGGGCGTCGGTGCCTCTCTGTCGGGTGAAAAACTTGGCTCGCACCCTGGCCGGGCTTAAGGAAAAAGGGGTCTGGATCATCGGGGCTGAGGCGAGAGCCGAGAAACTTTGGTATGAGTTTGATTATACCCAGCCCGTGGTTATTGTTTTGGGGTCTGAAGGGCAGGGTTTGCGCCCGGTGGTTCGCCAACAGTGTGATGAATTATTGTCGTTGCCGCTTGGAGGGCAAGTTTCTTCCTTGAATGTGGCCGCCACGGCGGCGGTGTTTATCTATGAAGTTGTCCGCCAGAGAGAGATGGAAAGGGGAGCTGGACGTAGGATAACTAGAGTATTGAATAAAAATCAATCAGAGTCCGTAACTAACAATAAGAACAAGGTAAATATTAAGGGAAAAGAATCAGAGCGAAAGCGAACTAACTATGAGAGCCATAGCCGAGAAGATAAGGCTTCCTTCCCCAGGCGAAAAGATGAGTAAGCAATCCGGAGAGTGGAATCAAGATTTGTCCGATGAAAAGGCAATCAGTCTGGTTAAAAGTGGCCACCGCGAAGCTTATCGAGTCATCGTTGAGCACTACAAAAAAAAGGCTTATTATTTGGCTCTCAGTTGGGTCAAAAATCACCAGGATGCCCTTGATCTTTCCCAAGAGGCTTTTATTCACGCCTTTCGGAAATTGAAGAAATATGATGAGTCGCGACAATTTTTTCCTTGGTTCTACCAGTTATTACGCAACCTCTGTATTGATTTTTTACGGCGGCAGAAAAGGGTTAATTGTTCCTTGGTGGAATTTGTTTCCCTTAAAGAAGATCCACCGGCGCAGCGGGCCGAACTAAGCCGGGCTCTGTGGGCCGCCATCGATAAACTTTCGGGAGAACAGAGAGAAGTGATTATTTTGCGCTATTTCCAACAGTACTCTTACCAAGAAATAGCCGAGTTGACAAATATGCCGATAGGAACGGTTATGTCAACTTTATATTATGCTAAACAGAAGCTGAGGTTATGGCTGAAGGAAGCCTGGGGAAATTATTCTCCATCTAAAGGTGAGTCATGAGGCATCAACAGTATAAACAATTGATTTCGGCCTACTTCGATGGTGAGCTTAGTCCCGAGCAAAAATCTCAACTAGAAGAACATCTGAAACATTGCGCCGAATGTCGGGCTGAGTTTCAAGAAGCTCGGCAATTTGAATCTTTAATGGCTACTTTTTCCTTGCCTCAACCTTCAGAGGAGGTGTGGACAATGTACTGGTCTTCGATTTATAATCGTCTGGAGAGAAGGCTTGGTTGGATTTTCCTCTCTATTGGTGCCATTATTCTCCTTTTTTATGGTGCTTATAAGCTCGTGGAGGAGATTATTCACGACCCTTCTCTTCCCCTGGTGCTTAAGATGGGGATTTTATCCTTCTTGGGCGGGATGGTGGTTTTGTTAGTTTCCTTTTTGCGGGAAAAATTGTTTCTCCGCCAACGGGAAAGATATAAGGAGGTTGAACAATGATCGTGGTGACGACGGATTTCGTGCCGGGGAAAAAAATAGTTAAGACTTTGGGAATTGCTAAAGGCAATACCATCCGAGCCAGGCATATTGGCCACGATTTAGCGGCTTTTCTCCGCAATTTAGTGGGAGGCGAGATACGAGATTACACTAAGATGATGGCTGAATCGAGAGAACAGGCGATTGACCGGATGGTTGAAGATGCCCGTCAGATGGGAGCCAACGCCGTGGTCAATGTGCGTTTTACAACTTCGATGATTATGCAAATGGCTTCGGAAATCTTGGTTTATGGGACGGCTGTCATCGTGGAATAGACCCTCGCCGAAGGTGAGTGAAGGAGCTAGGGAATTATGAAGAAACTATTCTTAATTTTAATGCTGACCATTGCTTTTGTTGCTCTCTTTTTTATTGTCGTTCTGGGGCAACCCCGGGGAGAGAGAGAAAATAGTGGGCTATTGATTTATTTTCAAGGAGAACAAGTTGGGTTTGAAGATTTTAGTTGGCGCCAAGAGGGAGAAACTTATGTCTTGGAAGGAGAAGGGCGGTTAACTAAACCTATCCCCATGAGTATCGAGCGGTTAAGAATTGTTGTCGATTTGGCTTATATTCCCCAGCGCTTTGAATTCAAAGGCACCATCAGCGGAGTGGAGCAAGAAGTGGAGAGTGTCTTGAATGAAGGCGAGGTAACTAATCGCATTAAAGCAGCGGGGCAGGAGCAAACTCTGACTCACACAATAAAGCGTGATTCTTTTCTTCTGCCGAATCCCATTTTTGCTCCCTATGTAATTTTAGCCAAGAAATACCGTTGCCAACTCCCTAACCAGGAGAAACCTCAAGAGATTTCTATTTACGTGATTCCTCAAGTAGAAATTCAAGGGACCATCCAACCCGATGAGACCGATCCCTGTATCTTGATCATCCACTTGGGGCCGACCGAGATTCGCCTGACTACCAATCCCCAAGGAGAGTTAGTGTCTTTGTCGGTTCCTTCACAAAGGCTGGAGGTTGTCCGCCGTTAGAAAGAAGGGCCGGATTGGCCGCCAGTCACTATCGTCAGCGAAGAAGGCCCGAAGGAGGCTTCCCACCGAAAGAGGGGCTCATCCTCTGTTCAATCCTAATTCGGGATCAACCCAAGATGATTTTCTGCCCGGCTCATCTTGAGTGAGGGAGTAAGCTTGTTGAAAGATGAGTCGTTTCTTTTTTTGCTTTTGGAAATGATCCCCTTTCCCCTTCTTTGGCTTGACACTTGTTTCCTTTAGCCTTTAGAATAATCGGGTTAATGGAGGAAGTTAAGCTTGATGACTGAACAGGAGAAAACATTTTACCAGTTGGAAGAGTCTATCCTAGAATTGAAGCAGAGGATAGATCAACTGGAAGAAAGCGATGACCCGAAACGCCAAGATAAGATAAAACAGCTCCGTTCTCAGATTCGAGAGAAATGGGAAAAAATTAAACCCTTGTTAACGCCCGTCCACATCGTCCAAATTGCACGTCATCCCCTCCGTCCATATACCCTGGATTACTTAGGTGCTCTTACTTCTGATTTTATGGAGCTTCATGGTGATCGACGCGCTGGAGATGACCCGGCCATCGTGGCAGGCTTTGGGCGTTATCGCGGACAGTCGGTGGCCTTCATCGGGCATCAAAAAGGGCGGACAACCCGAGAAAGGATTGCCCGCAACTTCGGGCAGCCAAATCCCGAAGGGTATCGGAAAAGCTTACGTATCATGCAATTAGCGGAGAAATTCGATTTTCCGGTGGTTACCTTGATTGATACGCCCGGTGCTTACCCCGGAATTCAGGCTGAAGAAAGGGGACAAGCCGAAGCCATTGCCTACAATCTACGGGTGATTTCTCAATTGCGAGTACCGGTGGTCAATATTGTCATTGGCGAAGGGGGCAGCGGAGGCGCTTTGGCCATTGGAGTGGGTGATGTCATCATGATGTTGGAAAACTCCTTCTACTCAGTTATTTCTCCAGAAGGCTGTGCAGCCATTCTGTGGAAAGACCAATCAGCCGTGGCTCAAGCGGCGCAAAATTTACGCTTCTTAGCCCCTGATCTTCTCCGCTTGGGAATTGTCGACAAGATCATCCCTGAACCTCCGGGAGGGGCCCACATTGATTGGAAACAGACTTTTCGTCATGTTGACCAATATCTGAATCAGACCCTGAAACGCTTAAAACAAAAAGACAGAGACACTTTGCTGGAAGAGCGTTATCAGAAATTCCGCCAGATCGGTGTTTTTGAAGAAAGAAAAGAAAAATGACCCGAGCTGCTGGGATGAAAAAGAAGGTAACAGCCATCAAAGGGACCAAGGATATTCTTCCTCCCGAAACGAGGAAATGGCAATGGGTGGAAGAGCGGGCCCGGACTGTTTTTGAAAGGTATGGGTATCGCGAACTACGGGCTCCGGTGTTTGAGGCGACCGAGCTTTTTGAGAAAGGCACCGGAGAAAGTTCTGATATCGTTCTTAAAGAAATGTATACTTTTACGGATAAAGGAGGCCGGTCTCTTACTCTTCGTCCCGAATATACTCCTTCGGTTGTCCGGGCTATCATCGACCATCGCCTTTACCTCCAGCCCCGTCCCCTACGCTTTTACTACATCGGCCCGATGTTTCGTTATGACAAGCCCCAAAAAGGTCGCTATCGGCAGTTTCACCAGATGGATATCGAAGTTTTTGACGAAAAAGACCCGGGGATTGATGCGGAGATCATTCAAATGGCCACGGTTCTTTTAAAACAAGTGGGCGTGGCGGATTACCAGATTTTAGTTAATTCAGTCGGCTGCCCACGCTGTCGACCGAGTTATATCCAGAAATTGAGAGAAGCTGCCCAAAAAGTCAGGGAGAAGCTCTGCCCTGATTGCCAACGCCGGATAGAAATTAATCCTTTAAGGTTATTTGATTGCAAAATAGAAACTTGCCAGGCTCTGGCCGCCAATTTTCCTAAGATTACAGATAATTTGGGAGAAGAATGCCAGCAGCATTTTATTCAGTTCCAGCATTATCTTCAGGTTTTGGGAATCTCTTATCGAGTTGAACCCCGGTTGGTACGAGGTTTAGATTATTATACTCGCACCACTTTTGAATTCGTCACCTCGGCTTTGGGGGCCCAAGATGCGATTTTGGGCGGTGGCCGCTATGATGAGATGATGAAGCAGTTTGGAGGGCCCGACTTGTGTGGTATAGGGCTTGCGGTCGGAGTTGAGCGTCTGCTGAGTTTGATCAAATTTCAACCTTCTAATCCAGAGTTTATCTATATTATTTATTTGAGCGAAGAAGGCAAGGAAGAAGCCATGAAATTAGCCGCCGAGCTGAGAAAAGAGGTTGATTGTCTACTGGAGTATAAGCCGAGAAGTCTTCGCAATCAACTAAGCCGGGCTAACAAGTTGGGAGCGACCTGGACCTTGATCATCGGGGAAGATGAATTGAAGACGGGTCGGTTCACCCTCAAACATATGGCCAGTGGTCACCAAGCCAGTTATTCTTCCGCCGCCCTGCTCGAGCACTTTAAGTCACGAGGAGATCAATGACGAAGGTTAGAGGCCCGATGATTCCGAGGAAAAGATGAGAGATCAAAGCCGTTGGAAGAGAACTAGTTATTGTGGTCAACTGAGAGGCGCCAATGAAGGCCAACAGGTAGTTCTAATGGGCTGGGTCTGCGGCCACCGCGACTTGGGAAATCTTCTCTTCGTGGATCTGAGAGACCGGGCCGGGATTGTTCAGTTAGTTTTTTCTTCAGAGGATCCTTCGCTGCTGGCCCAGGCCCGGAAGTTAGGCCTCGAAGATTGTGTGGGGGTGAAAGGTCGAGTCCGGCGGCGGGAAGCCCACTTGGTTAATCCTCAACTTTCTACGGGGGAGATAGAAGTCGTCGTAGCGGACTTAAAAGTTTTTAACCAGGCTCAAGTGCCTCCGTTTGTTGTTGTTGATCCGCCCAAAGCTTCGGAGGAATTGCGGTATCGCTACCGTTATCTGGATTTGAGACGGCCAAGCATGCAGCGTAATCTTCGTCTGCGGCATGAAGCAGCCTTGCGTATCCGGAATTTTTTTCATCGCCACGGTTTTCTGGAAATAGAAACGCCTTTTTTGACCAAGTCTACTCCCGAAGGGGCGCGAGATTATCTGGTGCCCAGTCGAATTTATAAGGGACGATTTTTTGCTCTCCCTCAGTCTCCTCAATTATTCAAGCAAATTCTGATGATAGCCGGAGTCGACCGCTATTTTCAAATTGTGAGATGTTTTCGTGACGAGGATCTGCGGGCAGATCGCCAGCCAGAGTTCACCCAAATTGACGTGGAGATGAGTTTTTTCCACCGTGAAGACCTTTTTTGTTTAATCGAAGAAATGCTAGCTGAAGTTATGGATATCATCGGGGTTAAACTGGAACTTCCTTTCCCCCGTTTGGCTTATCATCAGTGCCTCCAGGATTATGGAACAGATAAACCCGACTTAAGGATTAAATCGAAGCTCCAGGATTTAACTTCGGCTCGATCGTTGCGGAGAGTTCGAATTTTGGAACAAGTCCTCGAGGCAGGCGGGCAAGCCGTAGGTCTGCTGGTCCCCGGGGGAAGAAGCTATTCCCGTGGGCAGCTGGATAAATTAGCCAAGAAAGTTCAGGAATGGGGGGGCAAGGGTCTCGTCTGGATCAAAAAGCACGAGGAGAAGGGCTGGAAAGCCTCCCTCCCCTTTTCTCCCGAAGATTGTCAGGAGCTCTGGAAAGAAACTAAAGCTGGTGAAGAAGACCTGCTTCTCTTGACGGTGGGAGAAGACAAGATGGTTCACAATATCATGGGGCGGCTCAGAGTTGAGTTGGGTTCTGAAGCTGTCGATTTAAAAAGCTCTTTTTCTTGTCTTTGGGTCACGGATTTTCCCTTGTTTGAATGGAGTGAGGAAGAAAAACGGCTGGTCTCGATGCATCATCCCTTTACCGCTCCTTACCAAGAAGACCTCGAATTATTGGATGAAACCCCCCTTCAGGTCCGGGCGCAAGCGTATGATTTAGTCTGTAATGGCTATGAAGTCGGAGGAGGATCGATTCGAATTCATGATCAACTTCTCCAACAGAAGATTTTTACCACCCTTGGCTTGACCCCGGAGGAAGTCCACCAAAAATTTGGCTTTTTTCTCGAAGCTCTTCGCTATGGGACTCCTCCTCATGGAGGCATTGCTCTGGGTTTTGATCGCTTGGTCATGCTCTTAGCGGGAGAAAATTCGATTCGGGAAGTGATTCCTTTTCCCAAGACAACCAGTTCCTTGTGTTTATTAACCGGAGCTCCGTCGGCGGTTAAACTCCAACAGTTGACCGAATTGGGATTAATGGTTACCAAGGCGAAAGCTGAGGCAACCGATCAAGAGAGAAACTAAGGCCCAGAGGAGAGGGCAACCTTGATAGTTTGTAGCCGCCAATTAAGCATCGTTAATATCCTCGGAATTAGCTCCTTATTCGGCTTAGAATTTAAGGTCAAGAAGGGTAGGGTAAAATTAAGGAGAGATAATTTTGCTCCTGGCCACTTTGGGCCTGATTAGCTGGAGAAGGAGGAAAACTTGTTGGGAGACGGGGCCAGTCAAAGAATAGCTATGGCGAAAGGGGGATCAGGGTCTTAAACCCTAAGAATGAATAACAACAACCAAGAATAACCTTAAAAGGAGGTCTGGATGGGTAACAAGAAAGGGCGTGTTTTTTTCCGCGTAATGGCGTGGATTGGGTTAGGGTTAATCATTTTTAATTCCGCTCTCTTCAGCCAGGGATTAGAATCCATGGCCAGTAAAGTTAAGGTCAAAACGCTGAGCAATGGGATGAAGTTTATTGTTCTTGAACGTCATGAAGCTCCTGTGGTTTATTTTCATGTGTATGCGGATGTGGGTAGTGCCAATGAATCTTATGGGATTACGGGCATTTCCCATCTTCTAGAACATATGGCCTTCAAGGGCACCAAAACGGTGGGGACGAAGAACTATGAAGAAGAAGCCAAAATATTGGATGAGATGGATAATCTTTATGCCCGGATCCGAGCCGAAGAAGAGAAACCTCATCCCAATGAAGCGGCTCTCAAAGAGATGAAGGAAGAGTTTGAGCAGTTACGGCTTAAAGCCAAAGAGTATGTGGTGACCGATGAATTTAGCGACTTACTGATGCAGGAAGGGGACCGATCGGTTAATGCCTATACTAGCAGTGACGCCACTCAGTACATCGATAGTTTGCCTTCGAACAAAGTTGAGTTCTGGATGGCCATTACTTCCGACCGTTTTCTCAACCCCGTTTTTCGTGAATTCTACAAGGAAAGAGACGTGGTCATGGAAGAGCGGCGCCTTTCGGTTGAAACCAGGCCGCTCGGGCGCCTGATGGAAGATTTTCTAGCAGTGGCCTTTAAAGCTCATCCATATCATCATGAAGTCGTCGGGCATATGTCGGATTTGCAAGCCATAACTCGTCAAGATATTAAGGATTATTTTCAAAAATACTACAACCCGAGCAATCTAACGGTGGCCATTGTCGGCGATGTTGATCCTGAGGAGGTTTTTTCTTTGGCTGATTTATATTTTGGCCGTATTCCTGGGAGAGGTAAGCCAGAGCCCGTCCGGACGAAGGAACCCGAACAGTGGGGAGAAAGACGGATTGAAGTTGAGGCCTTAGCGCAGCCTTTTTTGCTGATGGGCTATCATCGACCTTCGGTCAGACATGAAGACAACTATCCCCTGGAAGCTTTGGCCTCCATCTTAGGGGAAGGCCGCTCGTCTCGCCTTCATCAAAGATTGGTTAAAGAAGCCCAGGTGGCCATTGAATGCGGCGTCATTAATGGTTTCCCCGGAGACAAATTTGCTAACCTAATCGTTTTTTACGCCGTGCCGGCGCGGGGGCATAAAGTTGAGGATTGTTTATCTCTTATCGAGGAAGAGATAGAAAAAATCAAGCAGGAATTGCCTTCCGAAGATGAGCTCATTAAGTACCAGAGACAAGCAGCGATGAATCTCTTGCAGCAGATGAAATCTCACTCCCAAATGGCTGCTTTATTAACCTATGCCGATGTGGTTCTTGGTGACTGGCATGAGTTATTTCGCCAGCTAGACAAGATTAATGCTGTTACTCGGGCGGATGTCCAGAGGGTGGCCACTAGATACTTAATTAAGAAGAACAGAACGATTGGGGAAATTATTCCTCAAAAATCTCGCTAAGAGGAGGGAACGACAATGAAGACTATCGTTAATAATTTTTGGCAGCGGTCAACTATTAAGTTTAAAAAGCTCAGAGTCGGTTTGGTTCTTTTGCTTTTGGCCCTTAGCGCTATTTCTCTTTGGGCTCAGAAAAGCCCTAAAGATAAGTTTATTTTTCCTCCTCTGCACCCGATTCAGAGGCCGCAGATTGAAGAATTTACCTTGAGCAATGGTCTGCGGGTCTTTCTGGTCGAAGATCATGATTTTCCCACCATTGAAATGAGAGGCCTAGTGCGGGCGGGTTCAGTTTTTGAACCAGCTGGTAAGACTGGCTTGGCGGCCATTACCGGAGAGGTGCTGCGAACAGGGGGAACCAAAAATCTTTCAGGAGACGAGATTGATCGGGAACTCGAGAAATTGGCCGCTTCCATCGAGACTTCCATCGGCCAGAGTTCAGGCTATATTTATGTGTCGATGATGAAGAATGATCTCAAGCGAGTTCTCTCCATTATGGCTGAGATCTTGATTAGCCCGGCCTTTAATGAAGCCAAAATTCAGTTGGCCAAGGTAAAACAGAGATCTTATATAGCCCGCCGCAATGATGATGTTGGCCAGATTACCAGGAGAGAATTTAGCAAATTAATCTATGGCCCCGATAGCCCTTACGCTCGTCAGCCTGAGTATGCCAGCATTGAGGCCATTACTCGCCAGGATGTAGTTCGTTTTTACCAGAGTTATTTTTCGCCGGATAATATGATGCTTGCTGTGATTGGGGATTTTAATCCGATAGAAATGAAGGATCAGCTGGCCCAGGCCTTAGGAAAGTGGGCCCGGCGGAAAGTAAGAAAAGAGACCTGGCCTGAGGTCAAATATAAATACGCATACCGGGTTAATCTAGTTGAAAAACCTGATGTCAATCAGTCAAATATCATGCTGGGGCACATTGGGGGATTGATGGATAATCCCGATTATCCGGCTTTGATCATCATGAACTATATTCTCTCCAACGAGCGGTTGTTTAAAAAAATCCGCACCGATGAAGGCTTGGCTTACAGTGTCTGGGGACACTATGGGGCGGGCTATGTTACGCCGGGTATTTTCAGCTGCGGAGCGCAGACCAAATCAGAGTCCACGGTTTACGCCATTAAATTGATGATGCAGGAGCTCAAAAGAATAACCCAGGAAGAGGTCTCTGAGGAAGAATTAAAGAGAGCTAAAGACGAGTACTTAAATGGGTTCGTGTTCAATTTTGATAGTAAAACCAAGATTCTTAACCGCATGGTGACTTATGCTTATTTTGGTTATCCCCTGGATTTCATGGACCAGCTCAAAAAGCAAGTGGAGAAGGTTACCAAGCAGGATGTCTTAAGGGTAGCCCGCAAGTATCTGCATCCAGATCAAGTTCAAATTCTGGTGGTGGGTAATCCGCAGCAATTTGACCAACCGCTTGAGGCGTTAGGCGAAGTCACCAAGATTGATATCACCATCCCCCCTCCTCCCAAAAAAGGAAGTTAACAAGTCCTGTGGTCAAGCCAATGCGCTCCGGTTGAAATTTATCCCCTTTTACTAGCCTAAATATAGCTCCTTAAATCTAAAAACAGGTGACAGTTCACCTATTTACCCAATTTCTTGGGCACAAGGAAGGTTTCTTCGACCATTTTTCACACCCTGTTAGTCAGCGCGGATTTTTCGATGGCGGCCGCGGGGAATAATTTGAAAATATTGTAAAATGCTGTTCTGGTAGGAAATCAAATTCTTTTTCCAATAAATAACCAGCTTTCTCCATCTCCCGAATGATAGTTTTTTTGGGAACATGGTGACCGAATAATCCTCGAAAGGTAAACAATTTACTTTTTTTATAGTCGATGATGACAATGTGGCCTTTCTCTTTTAAAAACCGCTTTAGATTTTTAAAGTAGTCAACTCGACTTGAGAGGTGATGAGTGATATTTCTCATAAATATGACATCTAAACTACCTTCGGGTAACCTTGGTTTTTCTTCAATTAAAATTGTAACTATGTTTTTCAATCCTTTTTCGGTGGCGCTGTGCTGGATAAATTGTAAGAATTCTTGATTTGTATCAAGAGCATAAACTTTACCTTCATGACCAACTATCTCGGCAAATCTAAGGGCAAAATAACCACCCCCGGCTCCGATATCAGCGATAGAAGATCCGGGTTTTAGTTCTATAGCTTCTATAATTTGGTCCGGTTTATTCTTCGGGGCGGCTGCTTTCTGGTTAAACATCTTAGCTTTAAGGTTACTCATTTTTTGCTCCTATTTACAATTATTACAGCTTTTTAGAGAACAATCAATTATAGGGTATTCCCGCTTAATACGAAGTCGGGGCTGTGGATGGGGGAATTAGGGCTAGCAAAACGATTAAGTAACTATCCCCCTGTTGACCCGTTAGCATTTTAATTTTATATTATTAAGTTCCCTTTGGTAGTTAATCACCAGTGAAACTTCTAAGGGGAAGGAAGAGCAAAAATGCCCATTTATGAATTTTATTGTGAGCCATGTCATACTATCTTTAATTTTTTCTCCAGGACAGTGAATCCCACCAAGGTCCCTCAGTGCCCCCGTTGTGGAAATCCAGATATGAAGCGGAAGGTTTCCCGCTTTGCGGTCGTCTCTGCTGGTTCGAGTGATCGTCAGGAGGAAGAAGATGGGCTTCCCCCTTTAGATGAAGCCAAAATGGAGCAGGCCATGTCCATGCTGGCCAGAGAGGCGGAGCATATTGACGAAGACGACCCCCGCCAGGCGGCTAATCTAGTGCGGAAATTGAGTGAAGCCACAGGATTGACTTTAGGTCCGGGAATGGAAGAGGCGTTGCGGCGGTTGGAAAAAGGAGAAGACCCAGAGAAAATCGAGGAAGAAATGGGGGATCTTCTCGAAGAGGAAGACCCTTTTCTCTTAGAGAAGAAGGGCGTTAAGGTACGCCGCAGGAAAGAGACTCCACCCCAGATAGACGAGACTCTTTATGAGCTTTAACTAGATAAGCGTAATAAGCTTCAACCAGATTTCAATCAAATTACCTAAATAATAATTACCCCAACAACAATTTTGAGGTTAAGCTGAGGTTGAGGCTAACTATTAAATTTCAGTTCCCTATGGGTTCAAACAAAGGGAGATTTTCACCTTTGATCTTTACAAATTAAGAGATTAGCACTCAATCCTCAATCGATAAATTTAAGCCAGGCTTTAATTCGAAGAGGAAAGAAATGTCAATTATTGAAACTTGCCCTCCTCTTAATCTATTCCTTTAATTTTCTCTAGCCTCACAAAGGGGAAAAGAACCTTTCTTAAATTGAATACTTTAATGTTCAGTAAAGTCAATTATAGTTAAATTGAGAGTAATTAGTTAGCCTACGCTGGACAGAGCTAATTTTAAAAAAGTTTAGAAGTAGTAGCGTACCCCTAGCCCTCCATTGAAGAATAAATCTGTTTTGGGAGTTAAATCAAACACAGGGACGATTTCAAAGAACAATTCCAAGTGAATTTTAGACCAGAGGTAATTTATTCCAAGCGGGACTCTAACCCCGAAGCGATCCTTACGAGGAGCAGATTTGAACCGCAATCCAAGGCCATAATAGACTGGAATTTGATGGCGGTCAGTACGGAGGAAGTTAGAATTGTGGAAAAGGTAATCCAAATGGAAGTGAAAAGATGTTTTTTCCTCAAATGACCAGGCCGCTGCTCCGGCGAAAGCTGTTTGGCGACTAGTCCAGTATTTAAAAGAAACACCCGTTGGTTCTCCCAAAATAACTCCCAAGCCGAGATTTCTTTCCCGGGCCAAAAGAAAAGAAGAGCTGATTCCAGTGATTAATCCGGCTAAAAAAATCAGCTTAAATACTTTTGATTTAAATAATGTCGATTTGCTCATTGGCCACCTCATCTGCATAGCGGTTCAAAAAATTACCAGTATTATCCGGTCAAGTTTATCGTCTAAGATAAGTTTAAAGGGAATGTTGGGTAAAAATCAATAAATACCCGTTGGAAAAGGCAAAAAGAAAAACAAAATAAACTAACCGCAAATTCTATCGGCAGTTTTGTAAGTTGCAAAAACTTTTTCTTATTTGTAAAATTGTCACATAATTGTCGAAAATGAAAGGAAAGGTGAAATGAGCAAAATTTACGAGCTTCCTCAAATCAAAGAAGCCTTGAAATCACTCCAACCTATCCCCCATATTGAAGAAGGCTTTGTTGCTTATTCTCAAGGAAAGGCAGTCATCCCTCCAGTGGGGGAGATGATATTTAAAGAGCCGCCAGGTGATGTCCACATTAAATATGGTTATCTTCTAGATGATGATTATTACGCCATCAAAATCGCCTCCGGATTTTTCGAGACTCCCTCTTCAACCCGGTACACAAGTGATGGGCTTATCCTGGTGTTTAAAAAAGGAACAGGCGAGCTAGCCTGCGCTCTTCTGGATAAATGTTATCTCACCAACGTGCGAACCGCTGCCGCCGGGGCGGTGAGCGCCAAATATCTGGCCCCCAAAAAAGTTGAATGTATAGGTGTTTTAGGGGCCGGCGTCCAAGGTAGGATGCAGGTCGAATATTTAGCCTCTATCACCGACTGCAAAGAAGTTATGGTCTGGGGCATGAATCAGAACGAAGTGGATGAGTACAAAAAGGATATGGAACCTTTAGGATACCGCGTCCGAACCACCTTGAATACCCAGGATATTCCGGCTAACTGTAATCTTATTGTCACGGCCACTCCTTCGAAAGCCCCCTTATTGAGCGTCGATATGATCCGCAAGGGAACCCATATTACCGCGATGGGATCCGACACGCCAGAGAAGCAGGAGCTTGACCCCAAAATTCTCCAAAAAGCCGATATCGTCGTCGCCGATAGTATCAGTCAGTGTCTTGAACGGGGAGAAATCTATAAAGCTCTGGAAGCTGGTGTGTTAGAAAAAGAGCGGATTGTGGAGTTAGGAGAAGTGATTGTCCATCCAGAGCTCGGCCGAACCTCGGAGGATCAGATCACCGTCGCTGATCTGACCGGAGTGGCTGTTCAGGACATTCAGATCGCCAAGGCTGTCTATTATGCCTTGGAAGGCAAAGAATAACTGGATTTTCAAGCCGCCACTCTTTGACCCGTCCCTGGTGTTCCCTATTCCTGGTCATAAGGAGTGATTGAAGGGAAAGTAGTATTTCACCTCATTTCTTCCGTGACAAAAAAACAAGGCAAATTATCTAGGAGGCAAGGCTATCCTTGTTATTTTAACTTCTCATTTCTTTGACTAATTTGGCAAATCTTTTAGCAAATCTTTGGCATTTGGAGGTGCACCTTTTATCTATTTTCTCGAGGGCCACTGGACCGTAATGGTCTGAATCTGGATCGCCTTGAATAATCATTCCGTGGATTAACATGGCTTCTAATATGCTCAGGATGGTAGATTCATTTCCTCCGCCAATACTAGCAGACGAAGTAAAAGCAGCCCCTATCTTTCCGTCTAACTTTCCATGAATAGATATGCTTTTGTCTATGAACTCTTTTAATTCTGAAGCCACGCTGCCATAGTAAGTAGGAGAGCCCATAATAATCCCGTCATAATCCAGCAACTGCTCAGGTTTTGCCTCTGAAACGGATTTTAAGTCAACGTCTAAACCTTCTCTCCTTACTTCTTCAGCAATAAGCTTAGCCATCTTCTTGGTGGTCCCTGTTCTTGAATAATAGACAATCAAGGCCTTCATCTTTACCTCCTAAAATAAAAATATGTGTCCGGCAAGATTCGAACCGGCCAACTTCTCTTGCCCAATAAGCGTTCTATCCCCCTGGAGTTACGGGTGTTCAATCGGTTTGATTTTACAGTAATTTAGATGCGCACTCAAGAAAAATGCCTTCGTGCTTTCCTCAGGCCCCTACTTTTTAGGCCGCAACAGGGGTTTTTGGGGCCCAAGATAGGCATGGGAAATTTCTTGTGGATTTTTTATTGACGGGACTTGTTTTTTATTTGTAGTATGGGTGAAGAATTAATTAGAGGGTGGAAATTTGATAAATTGAGGGCAAATCATCATCAACAGAAAAACCAAATCCCAACGTCCAGAATACGGCTGATTCAGCTGGCCTATACATCGAGTTGACCCCCCCAGCAGACTGAACAGTCCTGGTCACCAAAGAGTTTCCCCCGATATGAGTTTAGATCATATCGATGGACGCGGTTTTCAAAGATCTCTCAGAACACTTCAAGGACCAACGGAAGCGATTGAACCAGGTCATTGAGAAAGAAGTGACGCCTCTGCTTCCCCGCTGAAGAAGAAATAGGTAACTAAAGAACATGAACGAGGCTAGGTTACCCGTCACCATAAATAGAGAGTTAAGTTGCTCTGAAACACTTTCGTTCATCAAGTTTACCTGGCCCGGTTATCGTCTGTTTGCTTTATCAATTTTGTCGATATCGATAGATAAAAGAGTGAGGCAAACAAGAGAGGAGGATAGCTAAATGAAACAAAAGGTGAAAGACATAGGGTTAGTGGTAGTCATAATGGCCTTTTTGGTAGGCGTGGGTTCGGGGGCCCGGGTCTTGGCCCAGAAGGCCGAAGGGCTACGTTGCCTCCAGGTTAATGACTACTTTGCCCTGAAGAATGTGGGCAGCCCGCGCGTCAGTCCCGACGGTGCCTGGGTCGCTTACACGCTCAATACAAAAGACCTTAAGAATGACCGGTCCGAAACGCGAGTGTGGGTGGTCCCGACCGCTGGCGGCGAGCCGATTCCCATGACAGCCAAGGGCAGCTCTGCCTGGCGGCCCCGGTGGAGCCCGGATGGCAAGTATCTGGCTTTCCTCTCAGATCGCAATGCGAAAGATGGAGTTCAAGTCTTCAGGCTGGATATGCGTGGCGGGGAGGGCGTTCAGCTCACCGATGTCAAGCAGGGCGTCGAGTCTTACGAGTGGTCGCCCGACGGGAAACGACTCGTGCTCCTGATCCGTGACCCAGAACCAGAGACCAAAGTCCCCGGGCCCTGGGTCATCGACCGGTTACATTTCAAAGAGGACTATGCGGGTTATCTGAATCGTCTGCGCTCCCATCTTTATGTCTTTGATATGGAGACGAAGGTCATCCTCCAGATTACTTCTGGCGACTACGATGATTACGATCCGGCCTGGTCTCCGGATGGAAGCCTCATCGCTTTCACCAGCAACCGTACAGAGGAGCCCGACGCTAATTACAACACCGACATCTGGCTGGTGAAGCCCAACATCCCCCACGACCAACAGGAGCCAATCCGGGTAACCACGAACCCTTGGACCGACGACTCGCCGACCTGGCACCCCGATGGCGAGAGAATCGCCTACCTCACGACCTACACGGACCGGACCGACATCCCCGCGGATTACCTGCAGACTAAAGTCGCGATCATTCGTATTGGAGAGGACAAGCCCGTGCTTCTCACCACGGAGGCACTCGACCGCAAAGCCTGGGACCCGATTTTTTCACCGGATGGAAGCCAGATTTACTTCATGCTTGAGGATGACGGGCAAGTTCAACTGGCTGCTGTGTCTGTCGCAGATGGGGAGCTTAGCCGGCTGATTACAGGACACGTCCGGGTAGAAGAGATTGCGGTAGCGCCTGACGGCAATGTCGTTATCGCCATCAGTAAGCCGTGTCTGCCGGGAGATCTGTTTATCCTCGATGCGAATCCTCCGGCTGGTTCTGAGCAGCCACGCCGCCTCACCGACGTCAACAGTGAACTGTTGAATTCAGTCTGGCTGTCGGATGTCGAGGAGGTGCGATTCCCCACCCTCGACGGAACCGAGATCCAGGCTTTCATTTACAAGCCGAGATCCTTCGATCCGAAACGCCGTTACCCAACCATACTTTGGCTTCACGGCGGGCAGGAATCCCAGTACGACTATGGTTTTAATTTCCGGGTCCAGCTGTTTGCTGCCAATGGCTATGTCGTGGTGATGCCGAATGTTCGAGGATCAGGTGGCCGGGGGCTCGAATTTGCACTTGCCCTCAACAAAGCATATGGCACAAAGGATGTCGAAGATGTGCTCGTGGCCACTGACTATGTCGTGAAGCTGGGCTACGCCGACCCCGATCGGCTCGGAATTGGGGGCTGGTCGTCTGCCGGGACGCTGACGAACTTCGTGATTGCCAAGACGGATCGATTCGCAGGTGCTATCAGTGGCGCCAGCGTTGGATGGTATACCTCCACTTACGGTCACGATCAGTACTATCTGTGGTGGCATACGGAGCTCGGTCCGCCGTGGAAAAATCGCGATCTCTGGGACAGAATCTCTCCGTTCATGTACGTCGAGAACATCACGACGCCGACGCTCTTCATTGGCGCCGAGAAGGACTGGAACCAGCCCGTCATCCACTCTGAGCAGATGTACCAGGCAATGAAACACTTAGGGCGCGAAACCCAGCTCGTAGTTTACCCCAATGCCCACCACGGCATCGATCGGCCTATCTATCAAAAAGACCTGCTCGAGCGCTTTCTGGACTGGTTTGATAAGTACGTGAAACGCTCACCTTCCGGTTCCTAATGAGCTGGGAACTATTGCCGCTGTTCTTCTTTAAAAATGGACACAAGGGTGAAAAGAAAGATTCTAATATGAAAAAAAGGAAATTATGAAAAAAAGGAAATTAAAGGTTTCTCACACTCTAGTTATCCTTTTTGGGATGGTAATTTTGGCTCAGATCTTAACATATTTGATTCCCGCTGGCTCGTTCCAACGGGTGGAGAAGGCCAACGGACAACTCCAGGTGGTTCCCGGTAGCTTCCAGTTTTCCACCGGTGCTCCGGTCTTATCGCCCTGGGCATGCCTGACGGCTATTCCCAAGGGTTTCAGCGGAGCACATGAGATCATCTTCTTTGTCTTTATCATCGGGGGGGCATTTGCTGTTTTTCGGGCTACAGGAGCTGTGGATGCTGCTTTGGGAGCCCTCCTCAGGCGCTTGGGTCATCGACCCTTCTGGTTGGTGGCGGGCGGAACGGCCCTGTTCACTGTTGGGTCGAGTACCATTGGATTCGGTGAGGAGTATTTTCCTTTTATCCCTGTGCTCATCATTCTGGCTCTCGCCCTTGGATACGACAGGATCACCGCCGTGGCCATCATAATGGTTGGGTACGGCATTGGGTACGGGGCGGCCATCATAAATCCCTTTACCATTATTATCGCCCAAAACATAGCCGAGCTCCAACCTTCCTCAGGGCTCTGGTACCGCCTGGTGCTCTTGGCCATTTTTCTGCCCATTGGCATTTACCATGTCTGGTCATATGCCAAGAAGGTGGGCCAGGATCCAGCAGCAAGCCTGGTGGCTGGGGTGAGCATGCCGGAAGGGGTGTCGATCTCCAGTGGCCCAGATGGAAAGACTCAACAAAATCATTCCCCAATGACCACCACGCACAAGCTGATCTTGACTGCGGTTGGCCTTTCTCTGGTGGTTCTGATCTACGGGTTGAGCAAGTGGCACTGGTCTCTGGTCGAGATGCAAGGACTCTTTGTTGGTCTCACCCTGGTTATGGCCATCATCGCCCGCATGAGCCCAAACCGCACAGCGGTAGAGTTTGGCCAAGGCGCAGCGAGTCTGACCAGTACTGCCTTACTGATTGGCGTAGCCCGGGCGATCCAGGTCCTGTTGAACGAGGGCGGGATAGTAGACACAATGGTCTATAGCATCAGCCTCCCCCTTCAGCAACTTCCGGGGGCCCTTTCCGCCGTGGGGATGTTCTTTGTTCAGAGCCTGGCCAACTTCTTCATCCCCTCGGGAAGTGGTCAGGCTTTTGTCACCATGCCGATAATGGCACCCTTGGCAGACCTGGTAGGGGTGAGCCGGCAGGTGGCCGTACTAGCCTACCAGTTCGGGGACGGATTCAGCAATATTCTAGTTCCCACCCAAGCCGTGATCGTGGGAGCCCTAGCTATAGCGGGAGTGCCATACGATCGTTGGCTGCGCTTCATCATTCCCTTAATGGTGAAGATTTGGATCGTGGGCTCGGTGGCCATGGCTGTGGCTGTATTGATCGGATATTCATGAGAAAGCCTTCTTGCCAGGGATGGCCCTCTTAAGCTGGGCACTTTGGTCCACGACCGCTGTAAAAAAACCAAAGGGACCTGGCCTTGGTAGAATGATGACAATGAGTGAGTTAGCCCAAAAAAGAACACGTTGGGAAATCATTACCCTTGGTTGCATGTTTATTGGCTATACGGGATTTATCCTTTCCAGGACAGTTCTGGCTGTTGTAAGCCCTGAAATGGGACTTGGGCCTCCGCATTTCCAAGCGGATGTTTGTTTGCCTTGATAGATCGGAGGTGGCCCAGGGCAGGACCGCAGACAGAGCTAACGAGATGCCAGGCTTTTGGAAGCAGATCTGATCTTTAACCCCGAAGAGCTAACGATTTACTATGACTACATTGGCGAGAGTTATGGAATACCAACAAAGGAATGCATCGAAGCCATTAAGTTGGTGGCTCGGACGGAGGGAATTCTGTTGGATCCGGTTTACACAGGGAAGGCCATGGCTGGACTCATTGACTTAATACGCAAGGGCAAATTCAGCTCTAAGGACACTGTTGTCTTCTTGCACACCGGGGGTATTGCGACATTATTTGTTTATAACAAGGAACTTTCATGCTGATTGGCAGGCCAGCTTTTATCAGCTTTTTGTAGGATTCGTTGGTCAAGCTCATTTTTCTCCTGAGTGTCGGAGTTGGTGAATGGATCGGTATTTGTGATGCTTGGAGTTGGATTGTGGTCTTTCGTTCGGGCTGACAACCCGATTATTTTTTATTCTACTTAGCGCCGAGTGAGTGGCTTCTTTCTTGGTTAAATTACCTCAAGGTGCTTTTTCAGCGGCCGCTCGGATGTTCCCGGGCAACCTTCAGCAAAACGCTCATATCAACATTTCCTCCGCTGACGACTACCGCAACGTGCTTTCCCAGGTGCTTAACTTTTCCAGATATTAAGGCAGCGAGAGCCACTGCCCCCCCGCCTTCAACCACCAGGTGATGTTCCTCTAGAGCAAAATTCATAGCGGAGGCAATCTCTTCTTCAGAGACTAGGACTGTCGCGTCGATGGTTTTCTGAACTAGGGGAAAAGTATAATCACAGGGATGGATGTTGCCGGCGAGGGCGTCGGCCAGCGTGGGCTCCTCCACAATTTCGACTACCCGGCCGGCCCGAAGGCTTTCCACCATAGCTGGGCTCCGCTCCATGGAGACACCAACCACATGGATTCCAGGGTCAGCCGACTTGAGGGCAAAAGCGATACCACCCAACAGACCACCACCGGACAAGGGGACGATGACGGTATCCAGCGCTGGAAATTCATCCAGCAGCTCCAATCCGATGGTTCCTTGTCCAGCAATGACGGCTGGATCGTTATAAGGATGAATCATCTCCAGCCCTTCTTTGGCCATTAAGCGGTAGGCCTCTTCACTCGCCTCCTCGTAAGTTTTGCCCTGGACAATTACTTCAGCCCCGAGTTTCTGGATGGCGTTGAGCTTGTTGGCTGGAACGTTATCGGCCAGAAAAACAAGCGCCCGCAGCCCGAGGCGGTGTGCCACATAGGCCACTGCCCGGCCGTGATTGCCACTGGAGACGGTAATGATCCCCCTCTCTCGCACCTCGGGATTCAAGGATAAGATTTTATTGGCGGCTCCTCGCGGTTTGAAAGAGCCGGTCTCCTGCAGGTTCTCGAGCTTGAGGGTGATTTCGCTTCCGCTCAATTTGGCCAGGGCCGGGGATGAAACAAGGGGAGTCTTGCGCACAAGAGGGGCGATCCTTGCCTGAGCCAAGTAGAGGTCACGCAACGTCAAGGCAAAATCAATCATGGATGCATCCTTTCATGATCCGCAGAAACGCTTCCCCTGCCGATCAAGGTTAATTCTTATAGCCAACCACTTTTTTAGAATAATTCACCAATTAGTATATTACTATAGATTTAATTAGGGCCTAAGTCCATTCAAAAAAATGGATTTTAGACCTTGATAAACTCCCTCAGTAAAGATCCGATGGCCATTTGGACATCGAAAGAGTTTATTCTTTAGGGGGGGTTATTTTAGCCTTTTTGATAAATAACTTGATAGGAAATCGTGGTTAGTAGTAAGATGAAGGTTAGATTATCGCCTAGAGGAGTGTCCCCCTGGCATAAGGACACCCAAGGCTAGACAGTTAGGAGACCTGCCATGACAGCTGGAAACAACTTGCAACTCGATGTGCCTCAGCTAGTGCGGGAAGCACACGAGAGATGCAAGGAATACCTACTGCCGACGCCGCTTGAATACTCTCGGTATCTCAGTGAAGAAATTGAGGGGGAAGTGTGGCTCAAGTTAGACTCGATGCAGAGAACGGGTTCATTTAAGTTCCGGGGCGCTCTTAACAAGATCCTCTCCCTTTCCGAAGAGGAATTGGACAAAGGGGTAGTTACAGCCTCGACAGGAAACTACGCCTTGGCCGTAGCCGAGGCTATGCGCATTCGAAATCGACGAGCCACCATTTATGTCGCCAAGGATATTGATCCGGCACGCCTGGAATTATTGAAAGCCCATGGCTTGGACCTGGTCATCCATGGTGAACTAGCCTGGGATGCAGAGAAGGAAGCGCGGCGGGTTGCCGAAGAAAAAGGTATGATCTACGTCTCACCTTACAACGACCCCGTAGTGGTCGGCGGACAAGGAACTTGCGGGTATGAAATCTCCCAGCAACTTCCCGACGTGGAGGCAGCCCTTTTTGCCTGTGGAGCAGGAGGATTACTTACCGGCTCGGCAGGGTGGCTAAAATCCTACAACCCAAAAATAAAAGCTTTTGGCGTTTCTCCTAAAAACTCCCCAGTGATGTATGAATCAATGCGGGCCAAAAAAATGGTGGAGATAGAAACCTACCCAACCTTGGCTGATACCTGCGCTGGCGGAGTGGACCTAGACACTATTACTCTCGATTTGTGCCTGCGTTATGTGGAAGAGATTATACTGCTCAGTGAAGAAGAAATTGCGGCCGCTATCCGTCTTCTGTTCGAGCAACATCGTTTGGTGGTCGAAGGGTCAGGGGCGTTGAGTGTTGGCGGTCTTCTCCAACGAAAAGATTACTTCAAAGGAAAAAAAGTGGTCGCCGTTGTTTGTGGCCGCAACATTCCTTTAGAACTGTTCAAGCGCCTCATTGCCTAGCTATAAATCAACTGGTTGCTGGGGCCAGTGAAAACAAAATATTTAATCCCCTACGTTTCGAATTTCTGTGTTTCGATTTATTAACATACATAAAATATAATAAGTTAAGAGGTTCTAATGAAAACATTTAAATTATTGCTCCTTGGTTTTGGCAATGTAGGACAGGCGCTGGCCCGCCTGCTCCTTGAAAAACGCTCAGAACTTGAGCAACGCTACTCAATCCGCTTTTTAGTTACGGCCGTGGCTACCCGCACTCACGGACGGGCGTTAAATCCTGATGGGCTTGACCTGGAAAAGGCGCTGGCGATCATGGAATCTGGCCACTCGCTGGATGAACTCTCGCCCTCGGCAGCACCCCTAGACAATCTCGAATTGATTAGAGCCAGCGGTGCCGATGTAATGTTCGAGAACACGCCTGTCAACTACAATGATGGCCAGCCCGCTATCTCTTATATCGAAACTGCCCTGAAGAATAACATGCAGGCCATCACCGCCAACAAAGGTACTGTGGTCCACGGCTACTCCTACCTTCAAGCCTTAGCTGCCGAGCATGGTGTTAAATTCTTTTTTGAATCGACGGTTATGGACGGAGTGCCAATTTTCTCCTCCTTCCGCCAATTACCAGTCATGGGGCTGACTTCCATCTGGGGCATACTGAATGCCACTACCAACCTGGTTCTGTCTCGCCTGGAAGCAGGTGACAGCTTTGATGAGGCGGTCAGATATTCTCAAGAGATCGGCATTGCTGAGACTGATCCCAGCGGAGACATTGATGGCTGGGATGCAGCCGTCAAGGTGGCGGCTTTGATTACGGTGCTGATGGACCACCCCTTTACGCCCGATATGGTTGAGCGGACTGGGATTCGAAGCATCACTCCCGAGATGATCGCGAAAGCGAAGGCAGAGGGTAAACGCTATAAGCTTGTGGCCCATGCCTGGAAAGAAGGCGAGAAAATCAAAGCTAGAGTTTCTCCGGAATTGGTTAGTTCGAATTCAATACTCTACAACATCAACGGGACGACAACCATCGTCCAGTTCGAATCAGATGTGCTGGGGAAATTATCCTTCATTGAGGAAGACCTCGGCCCCCGGACGACCGCTTACGGTCTGCTGGCGGATTTTGTTAATGCCGTGAGAGAGTGATTGGTTATTTCTTCTTAAGCTCAATCACCTCTTTTTTCGCAAGATTATAGAAAAATTCTGCCGATTTTTCGGGCAGAGGATCACCACATTCAGCCAGCACTGCTTGGGCTATCTCGAGCATAGTTCTCTTACCATCTATGAAATTGGCCAATTCCCAAGCAGCAAACGGATATTTAAAAATCTCATGAGATTGGGGAAGATCGGGGTCCATATCTAACTCCATCTGAGCCACCATGCCTTTTGCTTTTTTGGTGGGAATTAGCCTCTTCATCTTTTCTTCCTCTGGAGTTAATCTCAGTTTCTGAGGTTTAATACTATGCTCTCTACACAAAAATTTATACATCTTGTTAAGGGATTTTAGCGAAGCCTTCATTTCATTAATAAGATTAGCTGACTCGATTTGAATCCTACTGAGGGCATTTTTATCATCTTCAGCTATTAACTGGATAGTCTTTAAATTTTCGAGTTCATGTTGATAAGCCTGTTCTATTGTTATGGCGGCCTTGCAATTAACAAAAAGATGATTTTCTTAAATGAAAACATAGGGTCTCTCTTCTAAATTAATTTGGTTTTATTAAACAATTCTGAATAATAATATAAACAAAATGCTAATTTTTCTAATCTTATTTATTTATTATATTTATTATATTCGGCAAGGAACTAACTTCAAAGTTGTTGACAAGGCAATATTCATTAATATACATACTATAAAGAACAAGCGGTACGATTTCTGCCATACAGTAACATAAAAGGCGATTAGAGATAATATTGGCAGCCCTAATTGGAGTGGAGAGGATACCATTAGAAACTCAGATGAATTTGCTAAGTTTTTCCTCTCAGAATTTAAGCAAAAGATTGTTTTTTAAGCACAAAAGAAAAGGGCGGGGCATTTAAATGGCCATTCTTGGCTTTATTGGCTGTATTGCTTATAAACTAAAAAATAGATGAAAAAGTGAGGTGGATATGAAGAAAAGGGTGAGTCATTTTCTAAGTTTAGTTCTTCTCCTGGGATTGGCTGGGGTGATTGCCCTTGGGCAAGGAGGCGATAACCGCCGCAACCTGACCGTGGATGATTATTTCCGAATTCAGCACCTTTCCGATCCACAGCTCAGTCCCGAAGGCAAGTGGATTGCTTTCGTCATTTCCACTATGGACCTTGAGAAAGACGAGAGCCAGAGCCGCATCTGGATGGTATCGGTCGAAGGTGGTGAAGCGATACCGATGACCGCCACAGGTACTTCCGCCTGGCGGCCGCGGTGGAGCCCTGACGGCAAATATTTGTCTTTTCTCTCTGCCCGGGGCAATGGTAAAACCCAAGTCTGGACGCTATTCAGAAAGGGCGGAGATGCCGTCCAACTCACCGGCATCCCCCAGGGAGTGCAATCCTACGAGTGGTCTCCGGACAGCAGCAAGTTACTGTTGACCATTAAGGATCCCAAGCCCGAAGACTTAGAAGGCAAAAAAGACAAGAAGAAAACACCTAAACCCTGGGTGATCGATCGTCTTCAGTTCAAGCGGGATTACGTCGGCTATCTAGATCATCGTCGGAGTCATCTCTACGTCTTCGATATTAAATCTAAAAAGGTGACTCAAATCACATCTGGCGATTTCGATGACAGAGAACCGGCCTGGTCACCGGATGGTAAATTTGTCGCCTTCGTCAGTAATCGGACTGAGGAACCTGATAGTAATTATAACACCGACATATGGGTGGTGGCCGCTGACAATCCTGACAAGGGAAAAACGATGCTCCAGGTGACCAAGAATCCTGGCTCTGACAGCTCTCCCACCTGGAGTCCAGACGGTAAGTACATCGCTTACATTTCAGTTACCGATCCCGAAGCTTTTGTTTACGCTACTCCTCACCTTGCTGTAATACCTTTTAAGGGTGGAGAACCCAAGGTGCTTACCAAGAAGCTTGACCGCCATATATCAAATCCCCGTTTCTCCCTGGACGGAAAATCGATTTACTTCGTGTTAGAAGACAGTGGTGAGTATCAACTGGCCCGGATTCCGGTGGGAGGAGGCAAGGTGGAACGGTTAATTACCGGCTCTACGGGTGTCTACGATTTCGAAATAGGTAAGGGAGGGATGATTACTGCCCTCATTACCGAGCCCCATCTGCCTCCTGAAGTGTTTATCTACGCTAAAGGTAAGTTAAAGCAACTCTCCCACGTTAACCAGAAGCTTCTTTCTGAGGTTCGGCTTGGAGCCGTGGAGGAGATCCGTTTCAAAAGCAAGGATGGAACCGAAATTGAAGCCTTTGTAGTTAAACCGCCGGGCTTCGATCCGAGCTTTCGCTACCCAACTTTGCTTCGCCTCCATGGCGGACCAGTCGCCCAATACGATTATGGTTTCAATTTCTCAGCCCAGCTTTTCGCCGCCCACGGCTATGTGGTCGTCCTGCCCAACCCGCGTGGTTCTTCAGGCTACGGCCAGGATTTTTCCTTGGCCCTCGTGAAATCAAAGGGGGATAAAGAATTCGAAGACGTCATGGCCGCCGTTGACTATGTAATTGAACAAGGTTATGCAGATCCCGATCGGCTGGGGGTAGGCGGATGGTCGTACGGAGGCGAGCTGACTAACTTGGTCATCGTCAAGACTGACCGATTCAAGGCCGCTATCTCTGGTGCTGGCACTGCCCTGTATGTGAGCAATTATGGCCACGACCAGTATCAGCGCTGGTGGGAGAATGAATTAGGCCTTCCCTGGAAGGAGGAGAATCGAGAAAATTGGGAGAGGCTCTCGCCTTTTTACTATGTGGAGAACGTGACCACTCCAACCCTCTTTGTCGGGGGGGAGAAGGATTGGAATGTGCCCATCATCAATGCCGAGCAGTTCTATCAAGCGCTCAGACGACTTGGACGGACCACTCAACTCGTCGTCTACCCTGGTGAGTATCACGGAATCGGCACGCCATCTTACCTCAAGGATCTCTATGAGCGTTATCTAGACTGGTATGACAAGTATGTAAAAGGCAGCTCCTCAACCAAGTAGGCCTGGGCTTGCCTCATATTTAACCATTCTTGGTGACCGTTTGTTTATTTGAGGCCACTGAGGGTGATTTAATTCCTATTTTTCTCTTGAGTAGTTAACAGGCTTTAGCTATATATCAAATGAATTAAAGGCCTTTATCTATAGAATAAAAATAACCAAAGATCACCATTTTCCTTTTGAGGTTTTTTAATAGAAAAAGGGCATTTTAAATAAAAGTGGCAGTTAAGCCAGAATATTTGTCCTGTTTGTTTTTTTTCAGGTAATGATTCCTGCGAAAAATCAAATTGGGCCTAAGGATACATTCTTTCTAGAGCTATAAATAACTTGATTTCTTTGATGAAAATTAATTTAATTACTAGAAGTATTTAGGCTATGGAAATAACAAAAATTGAGATTTTCCCCTATGGCCTTCTCCTTAAAAAATTTGAAAACCTAACTAGGAAAAACACTAAGATCCCTTGAACATTGATAAACAGGTGAGGAAGGCATATTTTCCCCAGAGGAAAATATTAGGGTTTACTTTAAAATAAAAATACAAAGGTAGAAATAAGGAGCAATTCTCTCTGGAAGAAGCCCTATTTACAGACCACTTTAATTGTTTAAAGGAGGATCACATGTTTAGCGCAAATACCTATAAGGAACGCCGGCAACGGCTGAGAACCCAGGTCTCTTCAGGTTTAATCCTTTTGCTAGGAAACGACGAAAGTCCTATGAATTACCGGGATAATCCCTATCCTTTCCGCCAGGACAGTTCTTTTTTGTACTTTTTTGGCCTGTCTTATCCTGGGCTGGTGGGGGTGATTGATGTTGAAGAAGGCCGGGACATCATTTTGGGAAGGGAGCTGACAGTGGAAGACATCGTTTGGATGGGGAAACAGCCCAGCCTCGAGGAGAAATGTGCCCGGGCAGGAGTTAAGGAAACTTTGCCTTTAACCGACATTAAAAACCTTCTCGCCGCCGCTCGGTTAAGAAAGCGGCCAATTCATTTTCTCCCGCCCTACCGCTGCGAGCACATCCTGAAATTGTCAGATTGGCTGGAAATGACTCCGGAGCAGGTTGAGAAATCCGCCTCCTTTGAGCTCATTATGGCTGTTGTGGATCAGAGAAACAAAAAAACACCAGAAGAAATAGAAGAAATTGAAAAGGCGGTGGATATTTCGGCTGATATGCATCTTACAGCCATGAGAATGGTCCGGCCAGGCATTACTGAAGCTGAAGTAGCGGCCGCCGTTCACCAAGTTGCCCTGGCTGCGGGAGGACAACTCTCTTTCCCGATCATAGCTACAGTTAACGGGCAAATCCTTCATAATCATAGTCATGACAATATTCTGCAGAGCGGGCAGATGTTTCTTTTAGATGCCGGAGCGGAAACAGCCATGGGTTACGCCGGTGATCTGTCGAGCACTATTCCCGTGGACAAACATTTTACTTCCCGCCAAAAGGAGATCTACCAGATTTGCTTGGAGGCCCATGAAGCGGCCATCGCTGCTTTGCAACCCGGAGTGCCCTTTAAGAATATCCATCTCTTAGCCTGTCGAGTCATTGCTCAAGGATTAAAAGATATGGGTTTCATGAAGGGGGATGTGGAGGAGGCAGTGGCGGCAGGTGCTCATGCCCTGTTTTTCCCCTGCGGGACAGGGCATATGATGGGGCTTGATGTTCACGATATGGAAAACCTCGGGGAAAAATACGTTGGATACGGTGGCAAGGAAAAAAGCACTCAATTCGGGCTCAAATCTCTCCGGCTGGCCAGAGAGCTAGAGCCCGGTTTTGTCATCACCATTGAACCTGGGATCTATTTTATCCCCGAGTTGATCGACATGTGGAAAGCAGAAGCTAAATTCACCCAGTTTATAAATTACGATAAGGTTGAGACCTACAAGGACTTTGGTGGTCTTCGGAACGAAGAGGACTTTTTGATTACCGAGGATGGTTACCGACTTTTAGGAAAGCCTATTCCCAAGACCATCGAAGAGGTGGAAGCCATGAAAGCTTGAGAAAGCCCAGGGAAAAGGAAAGCCTGCAAACTTGATGATATATTCGGCCCGATTTCCATCCGGTTAGAATTTGGCCAAGCCTAAAGTTTAGGGTTCAGCCTTCCTTCTAAGCTTGGGGGGCCTTTTAGATTGACCAGATGGCCAAAGTGTGGTAAAAACACCTATTCACAGTAATTACATCAGATATTAGATTTTCACAAAAAAGTGAGATTTCTTATGGGCAAGATAATTATTCTTCCGTTAGTTTCCTTTATTCAAGTTGTTTCCGGGAAGATTTCGGTCTTCAGGAACGACCAGCGATTTAAGTCTTCTTTATTCTCTCTGAAGACCAAGGCCGGATTAATCCTTAAAAAGATGTTCGTTCTAGGGCCAACTTGCTTTCTTGAGCTCCTCTTTTCCTTTATACCTGTTTTTTCCCTCAAAGAACTTGCTTTTCTTAGGCACAGGCTCTTCTTTTCCTTCTCCCCTAAGCCTTCCCCTTTTTCGAAGCCTAAGCTGAAGGCTTATTTATTACGCCAGATGCCCGCGGTCCTTGGCGTTGCTCTTTTAATGTGGGGCCTCTTGGGGAGTAGCATATATTCTCAGGCGGCCGAGAAATCATCAGCCGCCCAGGTCTTCGTCCTTCCTGAAGGACAAGGTCTTCATCTTCGGCTTGATGGGCAACTTACTGAACCGTGGTGGGCCCAAGCGCCCTCGATAGGACCATTAACCATGGTTGAACCTAACGAAGGAGCTCCACCCAGCGAAAAAACTGAAGTCAAAATCCTGGCTTCCACCGACACTCTCTATTTTGGCATCGTCTGTTATGACCGGGAACCAGATAAGATTGTCAGCTTTACCATGAAACGGGATGCGGAACTACGGGGAGAAGACTATATCAAAATTGTTATTGATCCTTTTCTTAACGGCCGGACAGGCTATATTTTTGCCGTTAATCCTAATGGAGCTCGCTATGATGCCTTGATTGAACGAGAGGGAGAAGGAGAGAATCGACAATGGGATGGAATCTGGGAAGCGGCTGCTTACCGCTTTGCCGAAGGGTGGAGTGTGGAGATTGTCCTTCCGATTAAAACCTTGCGCTTTAAAGAAGGAGTTAATCGCTGGCGGTTTAACATCGAGCGGCGCCTCCAACGACGCTTAGAAACTGATCGGTGGGCGGCAATCAATCTCAATCTTAAAGTAACCCACATTAGCCAAGGGGGATTGATGGTTGGCCTGCCTCTTTTCCGGCAGGGATTGGGGTTAACAGTGAGGCCTTACTCCTTAGCCACTTTTTCCAAGGAGGAATCTCATCCCACCGCGCGAGAGTTTGAACCTGGCCTGGATATAATGAAAAACTTTGGGGGCAGTGTCAGCGGATTGATTAGTGTCAACACTGATTTTGCCGAAACCGAAGTGGATTCCCGACAAATCAATTTAACTCGCTTTCCTCTCTTTTTTCCCGAGAAGAGGACGTTTTTCCTGGAAGGATCTGATATCTATAATTTTGGCCTTGGTTTAGCCCAGTATCATGAACGAGATTTAGTGCCTTTTTTCAGCCGGCGAATTGGGTTATACGAAGAGCAAAGTGTGCCCATTGATGTGGCCTTAAAGACCACTGGTAATATCGGAGATTGGAACTTTGGCGTCCTGGATGCGGTGATGCGCCCAGTAGAAGGCCTTACTCCCCGGACTAATCTCTTCGCCGCCCGTGCCTATCGTAATATCTGGAGTGAATCCAAGGTTGGTTTTATGGTTACCGCCGGTGACCCCCAGGGACGCCAGAATGCTTGGTTGGCCGGGCTTGATTTTGTCTATAAGACCACTGAATTTCAGGGTGATAAGAACTTGCTTGTGGGGGTGTGGGGTTTAATCAATCAGCGTGAAGACCTTGGATCAGATCGTACCGCTTGGGGTTTTAAGATTGATTATCCTAATGATATTTGGGATGCGTCGCTTACTTTTAAAAAAATAGGCGAGGATTTTGATCCTTCCTTGGGATTTGTGCGTTGGGCAGGGATTACGAAAACTAATTTGAGTTTGGCCTATCGCCCGAGGCCAGATTGGTCATGGCTTCGGCAGATTTATTATGAATTGTTTACCACCGTTGTTACTGACCTCGACGGGCAGGCCCTCCAATGGCGGATCTTCACGGCCCCTCTAAATTGGCGCCTGGAAAGTGGGGACCGGGTTGAAGTTAATATCATGCCGCAGATGGAACGGGTGCCTTATGATTTTGAAGTTGGAGAGGAAGCGGTGGTTAAAGCTGGTAAGTACAATTGGATGAGGTACCGTCTCGAGTTCGATTCTTCCTCTACCAGGCCGGTTAAGACCAAGCTGACTTGGTGGTTTGGGGGATATTACGATGGGCACCTGTCTCAATTCCAACCCCGAATCGTTTGGCGTCCCTCTCATCATTTGAACCTGAGCCTCGAAGGAGAGTGGGATAAAGGCCGTCTTCCTACTGGAGAAATAGATATTAAACTAGGAAGGGCTCGAGTGGATGTTTATCTTTCGCCTAATTTCCAAATCTTAAATTACTTACAGTACGACAACATTAGCCATTCTCTCGGGCTTAACTCCCGTCTTCGTTACACTTACCGCAGTATCCTTGATGTTTTCTTAGTTTATAATCGCAATTGGTTAGAGAGTAATGGCCTTTACCGGACCCAGCTTAACCAGATTATGCTGAAGATCCAATATTCCTGGCGAGGTTGAGCCGGGATGAAAAAGTTAATGGCTAAAAGAACCCCTTTTCCTCGGGTTTTTTGGGTAGCTAACTCCATCGAAGTCCTCGAGCGCTTTGCCTATTATGGGATTTACATGGGATTTGGAATTTACATGGAACACCTGGGTTATACCCGAGCTCAATTGGGTATTGTTCAGAGTCTCTTCCTCTTTTTTTCCTATGTGATTCCGGTCGTCTCCGGCTCTTTTGCCGACCGATTTGGCTTTAAAAAAGTGTTAATCGTTTCTTATCTGGCCTATCTACCCTCGATTCTGCTGCTGATGTTGACCAAGTCTTATTCCGGGATTGCCTTAACCATGTTGTCTATCGGCTTAGCCGCCGGAATATTCAAGCCTCTTATCAGTGCTACCGTGCGCTCGGTGACGGATAAAACCAATAAAACCCTGGGCTTTGGCCTCTTTTACGCTATGGTTAATGTCGGTGCCTCTTTTGGGCCGATTGTTGCTGGCCGCTTGCGAGCTGTTTCTTGGAATTACGCTTTTTTGGCGGCTGCCGTGTCTATTTTTATTATGTTAGTGGTCACCATTTTGTTTTATCGAGAACCAGAGAGGGAGATTCAAGGAGTTACTCTTGCTGAAAAACTCAAGGAAATCGGAATTGCTCTTTCAGATTTAAAATTTGCGATTTTTTTAGTGCTGTTGGGGTTGTTTTTCTGGCTGCCGTATTGGGCCTTTTTAAATCTGTGTGCCCTTTATGTCGATCGTAACTTGGACACCGCCGCTTTATATCTTGATGTGAAAAAGGTATTGGGGGTGGGCGTAGCTAACTTTTTTTCTCGCGTTGATGACCAAGGAGTGAGGCGCATTTTGGGAGAAACTATTTCCCATACGGGTTACATCATCATTCTAGGGCAAGTCTTTATCTCTCGCCTCTTAGAGAAATTTAAGGCTATTCCTGCCTTCTTGAGTGGCCTGGCGGTTTTAGCTGGAGGTTTTGTCATTCTCGGCTATGCTCGCTTGAGCGCGGCCGGATTTGTTTTTCTGGGAATATTTTTGGTGGCTGTGGGTGAGATGATGGCTTCCCCGCGGATTCAGGAGTACATTACTTGGCTGGCTCCGAAGGAAAAAGCCGGCTTATACATGGGCTCGAATTTCTTGGCCTTGGGCATTGGCGCTGCTTTGAGTGGAGTTATCTATACTACTTTATATGGTTTCTTTCGGGCGCAGGGCCGCCCCGAATATATTTGGTTTACTTTGGCTGGCCACATCGTCCTGGGGATTATTGTTTTGCTTTTTTTTACCAAGATAGGAGGAGAGTTTAGAGAACAAGAGCAATGACCTTAGATTAGGAAAACCCAACTAGAGAGTAATGGTTGAGGAAATAATAGTTTATGAAGGAGAGGAGTTGAAGAGGAGAAAACGGAAATTCCCCGCTAATGATTATTTTACCAGACGGATTGCTTGGTACGGAGAAATAGCCACCACCGAGAACAAAATTAGAAAAAAGCCAAGCGAAACCCCGATCCAGGAGAACTGGGGATGGACATGAAGAGTATAATCTTTCGTTGTTGTTAAAACCTAATTAAAAGGAGAAACACCATGTTAGTTAAAGAAAAAACGGATCAAGCAATTAACATTCTTAACCAGGAAAACATAGATTGTTGGCTTACATTTGTTCGCGAAAGCGCTATTATGCATGATCCTAATCTTGATTTTTTGACGGAAACCAATGTTACTTGGCCTTCGGCCTTTATCATCACCAAGGGAGGAGAAAAAGTGGCCATCGTCGGGCAAATGGACCGGGCCACTATTGATGATTTGGGGGTTTATTCCCCGGTTTTGAGTTATGTGCAAGGGATTAAAGAACCTCTTCAAACTACCTTGCAACGTTTGCAACCCCGGCAGATAGCCATCAATTATTCCCGCGACAGCGAGGTTGGGGATGGGTTAACTCATGGGATGTATTTGCTCTTGATGGACTATTTGAGAGAGATTAATCTTGAGCAGCGGGTGGTCTCGGCCGAGCGAGTTGTTTCCCGGCTGCGAGCCTGTAAAACTCGGGCGGAATTAGACCGCATCAAAGAGGCCATTGATCACACCGAGGACATTTTTCGATTAGTAAAATCTTTCATTAAGCCCGGCCGGACAGAAAGGGAAATTGCTGATTTCATGTTGGCCGAAGTGAAGAAAAGAGGACTGGAAGTAGCTTGGGAAAAAGATCATTGTCCGGCGGTGTTTACCGGCCCCGAGACGGCCGAGGCGCATTACCGTCCCACCGAAAGACAAGTGGAGCCGGGTCATGTTCTTAACATGGATTTCGGGGTCAAGGTTAAGGATTATGTATCTGATCTCCAGCGAACTTTTTACATTCGTTCTCCAGGGGAAGAGACAGCTCCCCCAGAGGTGGTGCATGGTTTTCAAACCATCGTGACGGCTATTGAATTGGCTCGGCAAGCCTTAAAACCGGGAATTCAGGGGATTGAGGTGGATCGCATCGCCCGCGAGCATGTGGTGAGTCAGGGTTATGAAGAATTTCCTCACGCTTTGGGGCACCAGGTGGGGCGTTTTGCCCATGATGGGACTGCTTTACTGGGTCCGGCCTGGGAGAAATATGCCCAAAAGCCATTTGAGCCCCTTGAGCCGAACATGGTGTTTACGCTCGAGCCCCGACTAAAGGTGGCTGGCCGAGGAGTTGTTACCATTGAAGACATGGTAGTTGTTACTGAAGATGGGGCTGAATTCTTTTCCACTCCCCAAAAAGAGTTAATTCTTATTTAGGAAAAAGGTTAACTGCCTTTTGTTGAAACCTAGTGAAAGCTGGTGACAGTTCACCTATTTACCTAAAAAATCCCGCAAAACCGAAAAACGGCGGATATCGGAAAAGAAAAGGAATCCCTAAAAACCGGGAGAAATCCCGGCTATTTTCTCCCCTTAACCCTAAATATTTTGCTTCGTGAGAAGGGAGAAATGTTTTTTTCTGGAAAAGCGAAAGAGAAGGAGTAATAATTTCATGTTTCGCAATTTGATTCTTTAAGTTATTGGGAGCAAGCGAGATTGGTGTTAATGGTAACATAAAAATGTACCTTTTAGCAGAGAACTCATTCTCAGATAGAGGGCTTGGCATGTCACAGGAAGGAAAACTGGCGAAAAGTGGGGATACAATACATATTTACCCTATTTTTTTAAACTAATTAAATGGGCAATACAATAAATAATAGGTTTTGTCCCCAAGTGAGGAGAATGAGTTGCTAAGTTAAGGCGAAGGAAAATATTTCCGCTTCGGTCGAGATTTTAACCCCATTCCTTCACCGTCCTTCTCAGCGCCGGCGAAACTGCGCCCGATCAATTCGAACCCTTGGACTTTATTCACTGTTAAGATGAGTTTCAAAACTCTAACCAAGTCGTGCTCAATAGGCGCTCGGCGCCTGCACTCGAGGCGGTCGGGTTCCTTTGAGGGACGGTTCCGGAAGGCTAAATCTTCAATGTCGCTTTGACCTTCTCCTTCGCCTTTCGTTCGATTTTGTTTCCTCTCACTTGGGGACAAAACCATAAAATAAGTAATTGAGCTGTTGATTTTTTTCCTTTAAGCAAGAGAGGCGGAGAAGGAAAAATATTTTAAGTGAAAAAACAGCTAAATAGGTAAACTGTCATCAGTTTTCCTCCCCAAAACCAAAAAGAACCCTTGATCCGTTTTCCCTTTTCACCCCCACCATTTTTTCTTAAAGAGCCAACCATTTTAACAATTCCAAAGGATGCCTGAGAACCACGGCTGCTCCTGCCTGCCGCAGCTCTTCAGAGGTTCGAAAACCCCACTCTACTCCTACTGGCCGCATGCCAGCTCGATGGGCAGTTTCGATATCGATCTCGGTGTCTCCCAAGAAGACAATTTGTTCGCACTTTATGTTTAAGGTTTTTGCCACCAGCCAGGCTCCGTCTGGAGCTGGCTTTTTTGGTAATTCTTTTTTCTGCCCTAAAATAACATCGAACGACCATCGCCTCAGAAACTTCTCGGCAACCACCACTGTATACTCATGGGGCTTATTGGAGAGGATGTTTAAGCTTAGTTGGCGGCCCGTTAGTTTGTCTAAAAGCTCTGGAATTTCAGGATAAAGACGAGTTTTTTGGTCCCAACGCTGTTGATAAATTAGACGCAGTTGCTGTTCCACTTGGTCGAGGAGAGAGGGGTTTCTCTTAGCAGGGGGAAGGGCCCTCTCGACAAGAGGACGCAAGCCATTGCCGACCATGTATTTATAATCATCAAGGGAATGAGGAGGCAATCCAAAATGTGCCAGGGCTTCGTTCATCGATTCAGCAATGTCCTCTAGGGAATTAAGGAGAGTTCCATCGAGATCGAAAATAACGGCTTCAATCTTATTAAGTTCCAAATTGCGAGGAAATGGCACGGGCAGTTACCCCCTGGCAGTGGGTAGGATGAGGCAAGTGGGGCCGCCACTTCCTTTGACGAATTCGGATAAGTTGAGGAGATGGATTTTAAACCCGGCTTGGTCAAGAAGGTCCGCGGTTTCTTGGCTGCTGGCCTCGACGACAAGTTCCCCTTCTCCAAAGGAGATTACATTAGCGGAGGTAGGCTCTTTTGCTGGAAGGACGTGAGTTTTGAAGCCAGATAAATATTCTTGAAAGTTCCAGTCAGAGGTGCAAATGACGTCTTCTGGGGTAAGCAAACTCATCATCCCGCCGAGGTGAAGATGAGGAGATGGGGTTGGGACAATCCGGACCTGATAGCCCGCTCGTTCCAGAATTGGCTTAATCTGACTAACCCCAGCCTGATTTGAACGAGGAGAAAAACCAACGAAGGCCACCTTGCCGGCCAGGATAATATCCCCCCCTTCTACTGTGCCGGGAGCTTGAATTCTAGCTATTTCTTCTAGGCCTAAATTAAGGAGATTTTGGGCCATCCAGTCCTCTTCTCCGCGGCGAGAAGGGAGGCCCATTCTCAGGTGAATAAACCCATCGGGAGTGACCAGCGCCGTGTCTCGGGTGAAAACTGAGTTGGGATGCTCAGCCAGTTCGGGAAGATTGATCACTTCTGCTCCTGCCTCGGCCGCTAACTCGCGAAGAGATTGATGTTGAGCCTTGGCTTCTTCAGGGTTGGCCACTGCTTCGATATTGTGGGCCTCGAGATTGTCAATCTGAAAGTACTCCTTTTCAGGAGCACAGACGATAACTTGACGAAGCTTGTCTGCTTCACATCTAACCATCAAAGCTCCTCCTCTCTCTTTAAATTTTTTTATTATCTGAATTAACGATGATTCGCGGCAAATGAGGACTTAGCCGGGTGACAACTTCATAATTAATCGTTCCTATTAGGCTGGCCAAATGTTCGGCGGGGATTGATTCTGAGTCCTGTTGGCCGAGGAGCACCACTTCTTCGCCGATTTGGATCCCGGGGATGTCGGTTACATCGACCATGATTAGATTCATACAGACTCGACCACGCAGAGGGGCCCGACGGCCGCGGATAAGCACGTAACTTTGATTGCTAAGACGTCGGTCATAGCCATCGGCATAACCCACCGGCAGCACAGCCAAACGAGTGGGGCGACTTGTCTGGTAGGTCCGTCCATAGCCGATAGTTTCCTTAGCGGGGACTAATTTTAGCTGGCTTACCTTAGTCTTCCAGGTTAACACGGGCTGCAAAACAGGTAGATTGTTGTTGACCTTTTTAATTTGGTAAGCGACCAAAGTTTCCCGGGAGGGCCAGAGGCCGTACTGGCTAAGGCCTAGTCGGACCATCTGAAAATGAGTCTCAGGGAAAAGCAGCAAAGCTGCTGAGCAGGCGGTATGAAGTTTAAGATTGGTAAAGCCAGCCTTCTGGATATAAGTTACTAACTTCTTAAAACGATTCAATTGCTGGAAGGCATAGCTATGATCAGTGGTGTCTTCGATGTTAGCGAAATGAGTATAGGCAGCTTCCAGTTGAATCAAGGGTGATTGGCGGAGGCGAGTTAAAAAGGGTTCTAGTTCATCTGGTTTGGGCCCAATTCCTAGTCGAAAAGTGCCAGTTTCCAGCTTGAGGTGAACCCGAACGGGTAGATTTAGGCGGCGGGTTGCCTCGTCTAGTTTGGCTAGCGTTTGCCCATCAAAAAGAGCTAACCTAAAATTTTCCCTGATTACCTGATCGAGTCTAGCGGGGGGGACAGGTCCCATGATGAGAATATCTTTTTCGATTCCCCAAGCTCGCAGCGCCAGGGCCTCATCCAGGGAATAGACACAATAGGAATCGACCCCGTATTTTTGGGCTAAAGTCACAATGGGCCTAAGTCCATGGCCGTAGGCGTTAGCTTTGACGACCACCGAGAGTTCTACCCCCGGCCTAATTTTTTGGCGGAAAAAAGCTAGGTTATGGGCATAAGCTTTCTCGTCCAGCTCAATCCACGTCAACCAATCATTGGTTGTTTTTTTCATTTCTAAGCTCATTTTTTTATTTTTTAATTATCATCTTTTGGCAATTCAGACGATGCTTAACTTAAGGTAAATTAAGATCTAAATTTAATTATAATAATTCTTTTTGGCCGCGGTCATGAAGATATTTCACTACGTCTCTCACTTTTTGATCCAGATCTTTACGGCAGATTAAGAGAGCATCGGGAGTGTCGATCACTACCAGGTCTTTAGCGCCGATAAGAGCGGTGAACTTATGGGGGCTAAGAACAAGACAGCCGGTTGATTCGAGCAACAAGCTTTCCCCTCGCACAGAATTTCCCTGAGCATCAGGGGGCCACACAGCCAATAAAGACGACCAGGAGCCCACATCTGACCAGCCAAAGTCGCCGGTGGTCATTAACACTTGGCGCGCTTTCTCCATGAGAGCGTAGTCAATGGAAATGGCGGGCAGTTTTTCAAAGATTTCGGCTATTCTCCGGGCATCGTTATTCTCTAGGGCGGAGATTATTTGAGGCCAGGAAGCATACATTTCGGGGGCGGCCTGAGCCAACTCGTGAGTAAAGACATCAACTTGCCAGAGAAACATCCCCGAATTCCAAAAATAGTTTCCCGCTTGGAGAAAATTTATGGCGGTGGCTAAGTCCGGTTTTTCCTTAAACATTTCTACCGGGTAAAACGGTTCACCTTCAATGTGTTGTTGGGCGGATTGTTTAAATTGAATATAGCCATAGCCAGTTGCCGGGAAACTAGGGGGAATTCCAAAGGTGATCAGACTATTTGTTTGGCGAGCAGCCCAAGCGGCGGCGGTAAGTTTATGACGGAAACGATGGGGATCGCTGATGAGGTGATCGGCCGGAAGGGCTGCAATTATGGCCTGGGAAGAACGAAGATAGATGGCGGCGGTGGCCAGTAAGAGAGAAGGAGCAGTGTTTTTGCCTTGGGGCTCGATGAGCCTGTTTTCTTCGGGTAAGAAGGGACAAATCTCCTTGATTTGGGCTGTCTGGTCGCGGTTGGCTATAGTAAAAATGCGGGAAGCGGGAATTAGAGGAAGGAGACGTTCTATTGTTTCTTCCAGCATGGTTTTCTCGCTGATAACAGGTAGAAACTGCTTGGGTTTAGCTTGGCGACTAAAGGGCCAGAAGCGAGTTCCCTGCCCTCCAGCCATAATTACCGCATAGAGGTCATCCATTTCATCCTCCTTAGTCATTTTCTACCAAATGCTCACCAGAAAAGCTAGTCCCGCCATGAGGAGGCAGTAAAAGGAGAAAAGATAGAATTTCCCTTCTTTAACTAACCGCGTCAAATAGACGAGAGCCAGGTAACCCACTCCGGCAGCGAGCACGAGTCCAGCTAAGTAAACAATAAGGCCATTGTCACCTGTTAGGCCGCCTTGCTTCACCCACTGGAAAACGGTTGCTCCGCTAATGGCGGGAAGAGAAAGGAGATAAGAGAAGCGAGCTGCTCTCTCCCGTTGAATTCCCAGTAACAGTCCGCTGCCGATAGTTAATCCCGAGCGGGATAGTCCGGGGATAATGGCCGCAGCTTGAAAAACACCAATAACCACAGCTTGCCAGGTGTTTTCTTCATGAGACCGAGGCTGGGTGTTTTTGGTCAGGAAGAGAAAAAAGGCGGTACCTCCCAAGGCAAAGCTAACCGAGCGAGGAGAAAGAAAAAGTTTTTCGAAAAAGTCAGAACCCCAATAGCCTACCATGACGATAGGAATAGTAGCAATGATTAGATGAAATAAAAGGCGCCGAGCGGCCTGGTCGGAAGCGGAAAGACTTTTTCTCCCCAGGCGGAAGAAAGCCTTGACCAGCAATAAAAGTTCGTGCCGTAGATAGATGATGAGAGCCACGGCTGTTCCGACATGCAGAAGAGCATCGAATAGGACTTGGGGTTCTTTGAGCCCCAAAAGATGTTGGAGGAGCACAAGATGCCCCGAGCTAGAAACAGGGAAAAATTCGGTTAATCCCTGGATAATTGCCAGTAGTCCAACTTGTCCCCAGGTCAATTATTTATTCTCCAGCTGCTGAATGACTTCGCGAAGAACCTGTTCTACTTCTTCCTGAATGGCTTGCTGGTGAGCTTCCGTATCAGCCTCAAAACGCAGAACTAGCACTTCTTGGGTGTTGGAGGCGCGCACCAGCGCCCAACCATGCGGGAATTCAGCCCGAACACCATCGATATCGATAATTGGATATTTTTGAGCCAATATTCTTTTTACTTGGTCGACAATCTTGAATTTAACTTGATCGGAAGCATAGATCCTGATTTCGGGAGTGGTGTAAGTTGGAGGAAGATCGGCTAGGAGTTGAGAAAGCGGTTGATTTCCTTGGGATAGAATTTCCAGCAGACGAGCCGAAGAATAGATGGCATCGTCAAAGCCGAACCATCGATCAGCAAAAAAGATGTGGCCGCTCATTTCTCCGGCTAAGAGGGCTTTCTCCTCTTTAATCTTTTTCTTGATTAAAGAATGGCCGGTTTTCCACATAATTGGCCGACCACCAAGACGTTCAATTTCCTGGTAAAGGAGTTTCGAGGCTTTTACTTCTGAAATAACTGCTGCCCCGGGATGATGAGGAAGAATTGCTCGGCAGAAGATAATCATCAACTTGTCGCCCCAAATAATATTTCCCTGGTTATCGATCACCCCAATTCGGTCTCCATCTCCATCATAGGCAAGGCCTACTTCAGCCTTGGTTTCTTTTACCCGAGAGATTAGATCTTGAAGGGCTTCCGGAATGGTGGGATCAGGGTGGTGGTGGGGAAAGTGCCCGTCCATTTCGCAATAAAGAGGAATTACCTCGCAGCCCAGTTGTTTAAAAAGAGGCACGGCTATGACTCCGGCCGTGCCATTGCCAGCATCGACAACTATTTTCAGGGGGCGAGCGAGAGAGATGTTTTTGCGGACATAGTCAATATATTCCTCGACGATCTTCATTTCCCGGCGCGCGGGAGCTTGACCGGTCGTCAATTGGCCTGATTTGATGATTTGATAAATTTCTTGAATTTGTTGACCATAAAGAGTATCTTGGCCAATCATCATCTTGAAGCCGTTATACTCGGGGGGATTATGGGAACCGGTAATCATAACGCCACTTTCTAAGTTATGGTGATACACGGCAAAATAAAGGAGAGGGGTGGGAACTGTGCCTAGATCGATCACTTGGCAACCAGTTAACTCTAATCCCCGAGATAAGGCCTCAGCCAAGGAAGGAGAGCTTAACCGGCAATCTCGGCCAAGGGTAACTTCTTTTACTCCTCGTTGACGGAAGTAAGTGCCGATGCCTTGGCCCAGGAGTCCCACCGAGTCTAGGGTTAGATCTTCCCCAATTTTGCCGCGGATATCATACTGGCGAAAAATTTCTGGCTTAAGCTCCATTTAGTACTCCTTAATTTCTTATATTAGCTTATCAAGAAGAAGAAAAAGGTTTGAATCAATCTTATCAAAGCTAATCCTCGGGAATATAATTTACTTGATTTGAGTTAGTTCCGTCAATTTTTCTTCAATTTCTTCCCACTTGTCTTGGGCCGTCAGGATAAAATCGATAAATTCTCTCACGGCCCCCCGCCCTCCAGGCTTGGTGGCGATAAAATGACAGACATTTTTTACCTGGGGATGAGCATCAGCTACTGCTCCAGCCAAGCCCACCCTTTTGAGGACTTCCAGGTCGCCCAGGTCATCTCCGATATAAGCTATTTCCGTTGGTTGTAAATGGTGACGCTGACAAATATCATCGAGGATGGATTTTTTATCCATGATTCCTTGATGAATCTCGTCGAGTTGTAGTTTGGCCGCTCTCTTTTCCAGTGCGGGTGAAGTTTTGCCAGTGATGACTCCCGTCTTCAAACCAACAAGATGAGCCATTAAAATCCCCATTCCGTCTCGGACATGATAGGCTTTTAGTTCCTCTCCAGAAGAAAAAACAAGAATGGTCCCGTCGGTAAGAGTGCCGTCGACATCCATTAAGATCATTTTAATTTTTTTTGCTCGCTCGCTATTAGTCATTGGTACTATGCCCCCAAAATTTTAGAGAGTAAATTGATATGCTCTTCAGCCATGGATAGAAATTCTCTGTCTCCGGGAGATTGATATTGTAACACTGGGGAGAAAATTAAGGCAAGGGAAAACTCTGGCCCTAGAGATTGATTGATGAAGGAGGGATCTTTGACCATTACCTTAATTTTAGGCTTTGTCCCCTCCGAAAA
>Ga0209834_10000032_pt1 | contig 71111 bp, 49 predicted proteins | sample Mar14236cmmetaG_FD_184134 | JGI IMG/M metagenome (GOLD analysis project Ga0209834, IMG submission 184134) | Marine hydrothermal vent microbial communities from Guaymas Basin, Gulf of California to study Microbial Dark Matter (Phase II) - Marker... ... | reverse complement strand
ATTGAAACTGACCAACCTGTTTATGCTGGAGGAGAAGGAAGGGCTCCGGCCCCATTCGATCTTTTTTTGGCCTCCATCGGGACCTGTGCTGCTTATTATGTGCTTGCTTTTTGCCAACAAAGAAATATTCCTCTAGATAACATCTACGTGACTCAAAAAACAACTAGAAACCCGGCAGCCAAAAGGATCGAGAAAATTATCATCGAAGTTCATCTTCCCCCTGATTTCCCAAAAAAATACGAGGCAGCGGTTTTAAAGGCAATCGATCAATGCTCGGTAAAAAAGCACATCATTGATAACCCTGAATTTGAGTTAAAAGCTGTGTCCGATTAAGGATAACGGGAATTCTCCTTCTTTAATCATTAATTTAGCGACGGGTAATCTATTAAGCTGCTTGGCGGCAGTGGGCTATTTTAGGAAACTCTTTACTACCTTGCCGCTATTCTACATTCCCTTTTACCTGGATACTAGGTTTTAACCTAAAAAAACAAACCGTTTGACATCAATCGTTGGGTTTGATAGAAAAAAAAGGAACCTTGGTAATAAAAGAATTGGTGGGTGCTGAGAGGGGCTCTCATGGGGAACCAGCCAGATGAAAAAAAACTAATGAGGCAGGTTCAGAGATTTTCCCTCCAGCATTTACAGGGAATCCTTTTGACTTCCATTTTTATTGGTATTATTATAATTGCCTTTTTTGTTAAATTTAAATTTTCTTTCTTAAATTTCTTTTTTCTTCCCGTCATTTTGGCTGGTTATTTTTTAGGAAAACGAATAGGTGTATTGACAGCCTTTTTGTCAATTCTCTTGGTTCTAGGATATATTCTTTATGGGAAATTATTAGCTGTCGGAAGTACAGAATTAAGCTTGGAAGAAAGCTTCAATTTAATTTTGTGGGGAAGTTTTTTGATCGTTACTGGGGGAATTATAGGCAGTCTAGCTGATAAAACCAAAGAGAAAATAGTCAATTTGAGGAAAGCTTACATGGGGGTATTGAGGATTCTTTTAAGTTATCTAGAGGTGGCTGACAAGCTAACTCCTCGCTTGGTACGAGTGGCCAAGTTAGCGGGCGAGGTGGCCGAAGCCATGGGCTTGGAAAAGAGCCAAATTGAGAATATAAAAGCTGCAGCTCTTCTCTCTGAGAGTTGGGAAATGGAGTCCTCAATTTCTCTCTATGAACAAGTTTCATCTTTTTTTGAGGCTGAAGGCCAATCTCTTGTTCAGCCTCTTGATGATAAAGAAAAGGTGCTCTTGAGGACCTCTGCTTCTCTGTTAAAAGAGATAGAGCCTATCCTTGTCGATTATTATCACCATTATGTGGAAGATGCTCAAAATTTAAATAAAGATTTATCAACTATTAATTTAGGCAGTTGTATCATCGCTCTAGTTGATTTATATGACCGAATTATTCACCAGATGCCCCTGCGCCCGGGGTTTAAAGAGTGCCAGACTTTAAGTCAGATTGAAGAATTAGCCGGCAAAACTTTTCCCCGGCCAGTGGTTGAGTCGTTTAAAAGAGTTATTGCTGCTCCTTGAAAGTGGTTTTTGGCCGAAGTTGAAATAGCAATAGCTTTTCTCTGCCTTTCTTTGCTTAATAATTAATTTTAGGCTTTGTCCCCAAGTGACGGGAATGAGTTACTACGTTAAGGCGAAAGAAAATGTCTCCGCTTCGGTCGAGATTTTTCGGGCCATTCCTTCACCGCCCTTCTTGGCGCCGGCAAAACTGCGCCCGATCAATTCGAACCTTTGGACTTTATTCTCTGTTAAGATGAGTTTCAAAACTCTAAACGAGCCGTGCTCAATAGGCGCCCGGCGCCCGAGGCGGCCGGGTTCCCTCCAAGGACAGTCCCGGAAGGCTAACTCTTCAATGTGGCTCCGACCTTCTCCTTCGCCTTTCGCTCGATTTTGTTCCCCCTCCCTTGGGGACAAAACCAATAGTTAATTAACCTGATTTAGTCATAAATTGTAAAAGACACAAACACATTAATTCGAGTCCTTTAAAAAAGAGACAATTGTTTGAGGCAAACTTTCCTGGTTTTTTTTTCTTCTCTTTAATTCTGACATATTAGATATCAATAGGTTAGGAAGGAAAATAGTTTTTTCTCTGAATTCTTCATTTCTAGAAAGTATTCAAGTTATTTGTTAGTTACTGTTTTTTGAGATTAAGCCAAGGGAAAGGCTGGACAGATAACCTTTAAAATTTGAGGCAAAACCTTAAAGTGAATTCTCTGGCAGTATGAATAGGGATCGCCGTTGTACTGGAGGGGCAAGTTATCTCCTTGGATAATCACTTCCTTGGCTTTAAAATGAGGTTGGAATCGCTGGAGAAGGCCGAGGTAATTGAAGGGAAAACTGAACATGTATTGAAAACCCGTTAATTTGAAAAGAGTAATGTCTAGAAAACCATCATCTATTCGAGCCCGCGGGGCAACCCGCCAGCTGTAGCCGAAGTGTTGGGTTTTGTTTATCACGCAGTCAAAAACTAACTCTTCGAGACTTAATTCTTGAAATGAGTTTCCTTTATCGTCTTTACCATCAAGGAGGCGTATTTTTATTTTTAGGGGAGGAAAATAGGGCATTTGCCAGGCTTCTTTGAGATGGCCCCATAATCCGGGGATGGTATTGTTGTCCTTACGAAAGGTTACTTCTGCTGTCGCGCCAATGCTGGTAAAGGCAGCCACCTGGCCGTTGAACTGGATCAGATCAATTTTTTTGACGATGCCCGAGTGGAGGGCCTTGATGGCTAAAGGAATAAGGCGGGGAATATGCAGGCTTTTGCGAAAAGCATTGCCGCTTCCCAGGGGGATAATTCCGAGAATAGGCAAGGGGGAGACTTGGCTCTCGATTATCCCTTGAATAACATCAGCAATGGTGCCATCACCGCCGGCAGCAATAATAACCTCTTTTTCATGGCTGAGGGCCGCGGCTGTTTTGATCGTGAATTGTTTGTCTTGGTGGGTATCGATTATTTCTCCGGGTATATTTTTTTGTAAATAACACCGCAGTTTTTTTCTTCGCCTCCACTTACGATTAGCCGCTCGAGGATTGATTAAACAAGCAACTTTTAATTTATTTAGGTCAACCCGTTCTTCTGGATATTTTTTCATTATTCAATATTCTAGCAAAAATTAGATAACCCATAAAAATTTTTTATAATGGCTAGGTCAAAGCGAATTAAATTTATCTTCGGGTTAAATTAATTTTAATTTGATCTATTTTGCGCCAGGAGGGGAAAGGAAGATAAGGAAGCATTCAGAAATAAGTTTCTTTCCCCGCCTTTTTTCTGGTGAAAAATTTTCGCAGTAATTGGCGGAGAAAGCCAATATTCACCCCGACAATAAGAATAACAAATAGTAAGATCAGCAGCTCATCAGAAAGATGAACTTGATGGCCAAACCAAGCGAGGAGAAAAAAGCGAGGCGTCCGCGAGAGGGCCAAGGCCAGAAGAAACTTCCAGCGAGAATAGGAGGCCATGACGACTAAAAAACGAAAGGGATAAAAGGGAATTGGAGTAAAAGCGGCAATCCAAATGGCGAGAAATGGAGCGTGATTGAAAAGATTAATTAGTTTCTGAATAGCCTTCTTCTGCTGGAATTTTTGGAAGGCCGTCCAATCAGAAACATAGGAAAAAACCGAGTAATTAAGAGCTTCAGTTAAAAGAGTACTACTAGCAGCAATAAAAGCCACGGTGGCCGGTGAGTAAAAACGGGCAAAATAGAGAAGCACTGGCTCGTGCGGAACCACGGCGATGAGAAACTCGGAAGGAAAGCTATAGAAAAAAAGTACCCAAAGGCTGCGGCTCGTCCTTAACTCCGTCCAGGTCAACCAGAGAATAAGAAGAAAGAGGACAAAGGTGACTTGACCCAAAAAGAGAGCTGGCCGCCAAAAATTCTTGGAGTTTTCTCTGAGATTCATAATTTTTTTTAACTCTAGCTTATCAACTTCAGCAACCCTGAACCTTCAGATAGCGCGAAGATTATCCTTGAGAAGGACCCAAGGAGGTTTTTCTGAGTTAGCCCTAATGCTAGTAAAGCAGGCAGTACAGTGGTTGTGGGCCGAAAATTCTGCCTGGAGCTGGCGGAGATTTGAGTAATTTTTTAAGATTAAGCCGCAGGGAGAAAGCTGGGCATCAGGATTAACGACTAAAAAACGGACTCCGGCTTGGCAATTAGGTTGGCCTTGGTGGCGAAAGAACTCCACCATTCCCTTTAAAACGTAGTCGGAGGTAAAAATAGTATTGTGAGCTTGGCGAAATTCCTGGATTTGGCGGATCATTTTTTCTAAACTGGGCAATTCTTCGGGAGGAATAAGATAGTCTTTTTTCTTCGTTCGTAACCAAGTATAAGTGCTAAAATTAAGGTTTACTTCCCATTCATAGGCCTTTTGGGCCAACTTAATTAGCTCCTGATAATTGTAGCGATGCACCACGCAACTGAGAGTAATTCCTTTGTCCTGCTCTCCTTTAAGCGCTAGGCAGAGATTCTCAATTTTGCGGAAAAGACCGGGAATACCCCGAAATTTATCATGGCGTTCATCGGGATAATCCAAAGACACGGAGAATTCGTCCACGCCGGCCTCGCGCAACTCGCGGTATTTTTTTTCATCCAAAAGAGCCGCATTAGTGGTGATAACTATATAAGGTGGTCGCTGAGGACGGTAAATAGCCTGAATGATATCCTTGAGGTCCTTTCGGAGAAGAGGCTCTCCTCCTGAAATTTGAGCCACCACTGGACCCAGTTCCCGCGCTCGAAGCCCAAATTTCTCTGGTGAAGCTCTCTTTTCGTCTTTGATCATCCCGCCTAGGTGACAATGTTGGCAACGAGCGTTACAACTATATGTTATTTCAAAAGAAACGCATAAAGGCTTTTTGCCAAAGAAATTTTTAACTCCTCTTAATCCCAGAGCAAGTTGGCGTGTTTTGCTGAGGCGACTCATGACGACTCCTTTACCGAGGAAGATAAGTTTTTATCAATGTTTTTCTTTTTATTCAAGAGGTAAAAAGAAAAAAGCTTAAGGCCAATTAAACCCAAGGCCCAAACAAGAGCTATGATCCACCAACGAGGCAAAAAAATTAGCAGTAAAGGGACTATGGTGGAATTGGCAAACTTTCCGGCCGGGCTGTAATTGAAGCGGTAAACATTTTTATCAACTTTATAAAAATAATTGGGGGAAATAAGGTCAAACTTGATGAATTGGTAACTAAGGTAAAAATCGACAAAAGCAAAATCAAGCAAGTAGACGATGATGGGCAAATAAAGCTGGGGATGAAAAAAGAGGAAATTAATAAAAAAGAAAAGAAATTCAACTCGATCAGCAATGATATCAATCTCAGCCCCCAGAATTGTTTCTTGGTGGAATCGACGAGCCACAAAGCCGTCGGCCACATCTCCCAACCAGTGAAGAGCAAGGCCGATAAAATTATAGGTTTCATTTCTTTCGAGAAGAGCTAGAGTAAAAAAAGCCAAGGAAGCACCTAGCCGAAGGAGAGTAATTAAGTTGGGGGTGCTGTAAATACTTTCGGGAGGTCTTTTTCTAAACATTATTCTGCCTTTTTAATACGAGAAATAGATTAGGAGGGTTTTAATTTTCTCCTTCTTTATTTTTCTTCATCGGCGAGCGGGAAATTTTTTTTAGGGGGCCGGGTTGAGGTGGATCAAAATGAGAATTCCCGTTAAAATCGATAAACACAGGGTTAGTTAAAGCATAAGCCAAAGCCGCTCCTTCAGCCTGGCCGGAACGGGAAAGACTCTGGACAACTGGAAATAAACTTTGGCTACCCGTAATTTCGACCACTAGATAAGTATCTTGGGCTATATCAAGGTGGGCAGTGTACTCAAGAGAGCAATTCTCTTTCGGGAATTCAAGCGGAGCTTCGCTAATTTTTTGGCCGTTGGCGATAATGGTAATCTTATCAATCGAAACCCAAGGAGCTTTTTGAACGTTAGCTTCAATCTTGACGTGGCCATCTTGATCAGTAATGAGATCTCCGGGGCGGGCTCGTTCCTCAACAATTAGGGAAATAAAAGGCCCATTAGTAATAAAGGAGTGTCCTTTTTTGAGGTTGTCGAGTAATGCTTGGAGATCAAGGTGAGGGAAGGGTGGCCCTTGATAAGCCACATAGGTTCGAGAGTAACCGGGTTCCCCTCCATCTATGGTATGGGAATCGGAGGAACCCACCAAGGGGAAATAGTAACCCTTGTTTAAAAAATTAAGCCAGTCTTTAATCACTTGAGCATTGGTTGGACGTGGAAACGGTCCATTCATCCCTTCCATGACATCGAAAGATAAGTCGAAGGCGGCATTGGCCGTTTCCCCTGTTTTGGGGTCCACATGGTGGGTGTTAAAATATCCAATCGAGCCAGAACGGGGGTGGTTAACCTGGATGATCCCTTGCGGGGCTAGGGAGCGGCTGGCCGAAAATAGTTCGGAAACCTTGTTTTTGGTGGCGTCAATGGCTCCGTTAAGCGGAAGTTTGGAATTAGGGGTGAGTGGGTAATGATTAAAGTGAATCAAGCCTCCGTGAGTTATTTCATTTCCGGAGATAACAAAGAGTTGATTTTTCCAGCCTAATCGGTTAAGAGCCGGGCGATAATCAGTGATGAAGTTGTGATCAGTAGCAATGGCGACCTGAAGTCCCTCGGCGACCACCGACCTAAGTCTTTCTTCAATATCGACCCTCCCATCAGAGAAAAGAGTATGGAGGTGGGGATCAATAGATATCCATCCGCTAGAGTTGACGGCTTTTTTCAGAATAAAATTGATGGTCGTTGAAGTTTCGGCCAAAACCTCGATGACGTTGGAATCAATCGTGTATTCGGGACCATAGGAAGCAGTCAACAGGTATCCGCCAGGGGGAAGATTGAGGGACAAGCCTTCGGGTGGGGGGAAGCAGGAGTTTTTAAATGTTTCCCATCCCCTGCCTGTTTGGCGAGGATTTTGAGGCAGAAAATAGGGAGAGGGAGTTGGGGAAAGGCCGTGGACGGTTACTTTTCCAGGCAAGGGGCGTCCTGACTGGTCTTGGAGGAATACAGTAACTTGGCCCAAGCGAGGGGGGCGACACTCAAGGGGTTCAGAGGAAGTGTCGTTCACTCGGAAATAATGTTTGGTGGTGGCGGGAAACCAATTTATTTCGGCCAGATAGCTTCCGGAGGGAAGAGGAAGATTTAAATCCTGGGTTTGAGTGGACTCGATGAAACTGCGGAAAAACGTTTGGCCACTCAGCGCGTGGCGGATAATGAGCTCCAGAGGATGGGTTTGATTGGTTGCTAGTTGGATAGAAAAAGGGGTAAATTTCTGTCCTAAAAGTTGATAAATTTCTTGGAGAAGGGAGGCAGGGTCAGAGGCCACGATTAAACTATAGGTAACCGTCTGCGAAGCTCCAGGGGCCAGGGTTTGCGGTTGAGGAGACGATTTAGTCACCCAGGCCAGGTAATAATTATTTCTTGGAAAAACAATAAAATTTAGCTTTGGATGCTCTTCAGGCGAGTAAGGAGAAAAGCGATAACTAGTTAAGGGGTGACAATAAAGTGCATAAGATGTTTGGGGCCAAGAAGTGTGGCCAGTATTAGTGACGGTTGAAATTATATCAATTCGGTTGTCTTCAAGGGAAAATTTATAAGTAGTCTCAACTTTACCTTTAACTCCTGATTTATACTGAACTTGAGCCATAGCTGTGACTTGAAGAAAAGGCGAAGGAGTAGAGACAGGTTTGATACTCTGGTAGGTTAACCACACAGGTTTATTATTGAGGCGTAAAAGAGGGGCCCCGATATTGACCCGGCCTGGTTGGGATAGGCTTAGCAGGCCAAATCCGATTATACTTCCTTGGGCATTTAGGGTGGGATAATTGGTGTAACTTAAGGGAAATCGCGAAGTGCCGGCAAAAAGAACAAAGCTTTCTTTTCCCAAGAGAAGAACATCTCCGGGCTGGGCGAGAGATTGTAAGTAATCGGGAACGGATGAGGAGGGAGTGATAATTTTGATCTGAGGAAAAAGAGAGAGATTAACCAAAAAAAATACGACAAACAAAAACAAGCTATATTTTAGCCAGCGCATGGGAACCTCCATTTTTGATTTTCCCCTAAGAAGAGATAAATTAACTCATTTGGTCAATTAATTCAATTATCGATAAAAAAACCTTGGCTTAAGAATTTATTATATTCCTGGTCATAAAAATTAACCGCAACCACACCTGGGGGATTAATCAGTAGCTGAGATTACTAATTTCCAATTGAAATGAAAATTGTCATCATTGGAGCTAAAATAAATTTAAAAGTAAAAATAAAAAGTCCAAGGTAAGCCTCCCAATTTGATCTTAAAATTTCGCCTAGCCTATGTTTTTGGCCGGAATTACCAGGAAAACTTAAGCCTCCTAGGACCGGCTGAAAATTGCTTGCTTGACAGAGGGAAGGACACATCTCTTGAAGCAACTTTAAGTCGTCGAAGAAGTTGGAAAGCGAGGTTTAATAATCTTTTCGAGAGTGATATAATTTTCCAGAATTGAAAAACTTAGATCGCAGTAGCTGGAGGGAAATGGACTATGATTCAGAGAGAGAAAATAATTGAGAAAAAAGGAAAGCGGTTTCTCTTGTGCTTCGAAAATTCAGATCGAGTTGTTGACTATGCCAAATATGAGAAGTTAAGAATGACTATTTGGGGAGATCCTTCCGATCATTTTTGTGGGATCAGGAATATGGAAGGGATGAATTACGTCTATGAAGGAAGTTGCATGTATATTGGTGTTTTTGTCGAAGATTCCAGCGGGAAATTTCCTCGGGATGAGGAAAATTTGGTGGGATTTGCTTACGGCTATGTGGGTGTTTGGGATAAATCTCTGGGATTTAGAAGGGCTGATAACTTAAAATTTTATTCACAATTCAACGGGGTTCGACCAGACTATCATGGTTATGGGTTGGGAGTAGAAATAAAAAAGTTTCAACGAGAGATTTTATTAGACATTTTCGGGATCACTTGGGCCACTTGTACTTATGACCCCTTAACAGCCGTTAATGCCTATCGCAATTTTCATTTATTAAGGATGGAGGTTGTTGAATACCGGGTTGACTGTTATGAAGGATTCGGGGGGTTTCTAAATCGAGTGGATATTCCCAGCGATCGGTTCTATCTCCGCTGGAATCTACTCCATTCGTCACCACCTCCGAAGGTCTCCTTGCCTCAATTAATTGAGGAGGGGAGTTTGGTAACCGAGGTGAAACAAAAAACTATAAAGGGCCGCTTGGGGGAAATTAAGTTGCCGATAATCACTGGAGTACAAAGCCGGGGAGAAAGACCTTGGCTTTTGGTTGAGGTTCCACTAGATTTTTACTTGATGTTGAGGGAGACAGATGTGGATGACCAAGAAATACGAAACATTCCCCGGCAATGGCGATGCCAGACTCGAGAGATTTTTCAAGATGCCTTGGCTAAAGGATACCAAGTTGTTGACTTTGTTTCTTGGTCAACATCTAACCAGAGGCGGGGATTTTACATTCTCCAGCGCCAAGAAAAGTAAGCAAAGTCAATTACTTTCTCTCTGAAACTAAAACGATTAAAGAAGAGCGTTTTTCCAGCCGAATTTGATCTTTTAATTTTGTTTTAATTTTGGCACGCTTAAGCTGCTTATTTTTTCAAATAACTTAGGAGTTGCTGGGCGGTTTTGACTTTGGGATCATCGGGTGCCAGGTGTATAAATTTTTCCAGAGAAGCAATGGCTTCTTGGGTTTTATTCTGGCCGATGTAGAGAGTTCCTAGCTGGTAATAAGCATCAGCATGTTCGGGATTCAACTCGATCGCCCGCTGGAAAGCCTCAAGAGCCTCGGGAGATTTACCCAGATTGATGAGGACGACACCGTAATTGTAATACACGTCAGGGTCGTCTTGATTTAATTCTACGGCTTTTTGGTAATGTTCGGCTGCATCATCATAATGCCCCAGTTTGGCCAATGCTTCTCCCAGTTCTTTGGTGATGATGAAACTTTCGGGATTTAGCTTGAGGCTTTGTTGAAACACCTCAACTGCTTTTTCGCTTTGACCCATTTTTTTGTAACAAAGGCCAAGATTAAAATAATAACCCCATTGAGTATCATTAAGAGAAATAGCTTTTTCAAATATGGCGGCTGCTTCCGCAAACTTATTTTCCGCAAAGAGTTTATTGCCCTTTAGAAAAAGCTGATCAGCCTTGGAAAGCATTTTTTCAATTGATTTTTCAACTTCTTCCATTTTAATGTCAACAAGAGTTGATTCACCGATGGAAACTTTTACTTCGCGGCTTACTGGCAGATATCCTTCCTTTTTAAAATTGACCTGGTAATAGCCAGGCCAGAGGCCAATCTGGACAAATTTGCCATTTTTGTCTGTTTTTCTTTCAAAATGACGGGAGGCCATCTTGGTGGAGATGATGTTAATTTCAACTCCAGCCAGTGGCCGGCCGTTTTTGTCAGTTACTGTTCCCTCAATTTTTCCTTGGACTTGAGACCAACTTCCTAAAGCCAAAGATAAAAGCAGCCAACCGGCAATTAAAAATTGTCTTTTCATCCGAAGCCTCCTTATAAATTCACTTTCATCGAAATTTGTTGAGTTTTTCTTTTAGTTTCTGAAGCTGGGGTTGGTTGGGATTTAATTCCAGAGATCTATTTAGATAATTCAAAGCTTTCTCGGGTTGCCCCGTTTCAGCGTATCCTTGGGCAGCTAAGTTAAGAAGGGGAATTTCCACCGCTTTGCTTAGGAGTTGCTCGAGGTAATTTAGCGCTTTATCCCATTTTTTTTGTTCAGCAAAGATGTTGGCCAGGATTTTTCCTGCCTCTCTCAGCCCGGCTTGCTCATAAAGGGGCTGGGCAATGGAGAGGGCCCCCTCGTATTTTTTCTGGCCATAATAAGTCTTAGCCAGGAGAAGTTTGGGGGCATTATCATCGCGGGACTGGAGAACGACGTGGAGATGTTGTTCAGCTTCCGAGTACTGACGGTTTAGGAAATATTCAGTGGCCAGCAAGTAGAGATCATCGGGGTTGGGGAAACGGGGCCTTAATTTAGAAAACACCCAGGGAACAACAGGAAAAGAAGATGAGAGTATAACAAAAGAAGTTGATTTGGTGGCTAAGACCTTTTGCTCTTGATCGACAAGAGAAAGTTGCAGTTGGTAATATCCTGGCGGGAGCAGATTTTTGGATATAGAGGGGAGAATTATGTCCGATTGGTTAGGGTTGAAGATTTTCTCCAGGGGCCATACTTCTTGGTTGATGGTTTTTCCCTTATCCAAGGAATAGACGCTTACTTGGAGAAATTTTTGGCGACTGGTAGCCAGGTTAATGATTTGGGTAAAAAGACCAATCGGCTTTTCGGGTAAAAACTTGGCTTGAGTGTTGAAAATAAACTGATAACCAGCAAAAGAAAAAGCTTTTGATTTATTTTGCTGACCAGCCGCTAGGAGCTCCTTATCAAGAAAAAGCAGAATGTCAGAAAATTGCGGGGAGTCATGGCAGGAAGGAACAAAAAGGGAGGTTTGGTAAGAAGTAAAATCTTTGGCTGTTTTATTTTTAAGGAAAAGATAAAAATTAAATTTTCCTGGAATAACCGGCAGGATATCTTGAAAAGCCAAGAGTTGACGACGATGGCGAGCCAGTGAAGATGCCGGCAACTCAAAGGGAATTTCTTCTTCTTTTTCCAGAATTGTCTCGCCTTGACTATTTTCCAAACGCAAGATGAGTTGGAAAGAAGCATAAGATTTTTCTTCGGATTGAAACAGATTAACGCGGGTTGGCTCTAATGACCAATGAAGATAAGGCTGGCCGCCGTGAAAAAAAACTTTGGCAGTGGCTTCGCTTTCGATGTAGTTGTGCGTGTAATCAGTTTCAATGTAATCTTTGTAAGCTAAAAAAGTTCGAGCATAAGCATCAGAGAATTGTTTTTCAGCCAAAGCATAAAGGTTTGAAATGAGTGTATCGCTGGAGAGAGAGGTCAAGCCCAGGGTGGTTTCACCCGGAATGAAAGAGATGGAGGCGGCAGCTAATTCACCTGAAATTTCTTTAAGAACTTGATAGGCTGTTTGGCGATTGATAACCCGAGCTGACATGGTCGGCACCAGAAGTTTTTCTGGGCCTTCTACCGTAGGAGAATAGAGCTTAAATTCCCCCATTCCATAGCGTTGGTAAAATAATAGATAAAAATAAGAAGGCAAGCCATATTCAGGTTTTCCTTGGTAATACCAAAGCTCCAGAGGCCAAATATTTGATTGGGTAGCATATGATTGGCGCTCTAACGGCGGACCAAGGAGTAAATAAAAGTAGCCTCTTTCTGTTTCATGGCCTTTTTTTGGGGTATTATGACCAAAATGAAGATCAGCGTAGTGGACTCGTTTCATGTATTCTTGGTAAAACTCATTCTCTAGGGTGTCAGGTCGAGGGTCCCGTCGCGTCCAAAAAAGCTGGATAAACTTGTCTCTTTCTTCTGAGGTTTTTAAGCGAAGGAAAACATCCTTTTCGGTTTTGGTGATAATCGGGTTGACGAGGCTGAGCCATTCCTGGTGGCGGGGAAGAAGGTCTTGGCTAAAGAGTCTTGGACTTAAAAGAAAAAAGCAGAAGAAGACCAGGGTAAGGCAGAAGTAATAAAAATTTATTTTTTTCATTTTTGGTGCTCAATAATAGAATAACACGAGGAAAGCTAAAGTTGCAATTTTGGGAGGATGGGTATGCATTTTTCACACCGTGATGCGTGATGAAAAAAAATGGTGGCTGGCCCCTTATTGTGTCTTGGATCATTATCAAGACAACTGGCTAATATAGTGCCGGTCACCATTTTTTCTCTTGGAAGAGCATGGAGCCGAAACCACTCCAATAAGAAAAGTTCAAAATATTGGATTAATCCAAAAAATTGGATGATAAAAGATAAGAGGCCTATGAAGCTCAGGGAAAATCTTACTCAAGGGGATTGGCATGAGATTTGCAGTTTAATTGTGGAAGATAGTATGTTATAGTATTTTTAAAAAGAGGAATTATTCTTGTTTCAAAAAAAATAAACATTTATTTCGTACAATTCGTATAATAAAGTTGTATAATAAAAGCTTCTCTTAAAGCTGCTAAAATGGTTTGATATTTTTGTATTAAAAAAATGGACTTTTTCCAAGTAAGCAAAACCTGCTTAAAGGAGGTGAGAAAGAGAAAAGAAAAAAATTTGCTGCGGGTAACTACATAATTTATTTTAGGTTTTTTGGAGGTGCTAAGATGAAAAGATTAATTTCAATAAGTGTGATTTTGTTGTTTATAGGTGCTTCATTGGTTCTCGCTCAAAGTAGAGAAACAGGTGCCATCGAAGGTAAAGTTACCGACGAGGAAGGAAGTCCCTTACCGGGAGTAACTGTAACCATCAGCGGGCCGAATTTAATGGGGATTCGCTCGTCCATTACTGATGCCGAAGGTAAGTATCGTTTTCCGGCTCTTCCCCCTGGCGTTTATACAATTAAAGCCGAGCTTCAAGGATTTGCTACGGTTGTCCAAGAAAATGTCCGCCTTTCGACGACTGTCCGTCTAACGGTCGACTTGGTCATGAGACCCAGTACACTGGAAGAGGAAGTGACGGTTGTGGCTAAGGCCCCGACAGTGGACGTGAAGTCCACCGAAACGGCTTCGGTAACTTTAAGTAATGAAATCTTAAGAAATATTCCCTACAGTAATTTTTCCACTGACATCGTCAACCTGGCTCCAGGAGTCAATAACGATGTTGCCTACGGAGCTTCCGAAAGCACTGGGATTTCATACCAGGTTGACGGAGTAGATGTTTCTGACCCTGAAGCCGGTTCATCCTGGGTATTTCTTGACCCCAATATTATTGAGGAAGCCAAGGTTATGGGCGTTGGCTTACCAGCCGAGTACGGCAATTTCACTGGGGTCATTTTCAACATGGTTACCAAATCTGGCGGTAATGAGTTCTCTGGACATTTTGATGCCCTTTTCCAGGGAAAAAAAGATGATTGGCCAAAAGGTTTGTGGCAGACAGAAAATAATAGCGATTACCTAGAGGATTTTCCTGACCTAACTTCTCCCCTGCAAAAATTAGCCGACTTTGGGGCTCACCTGGGAGGACCAATTGTCAAGGACAGGGTTTGGTTCTTCGTTGGTGCTCAATTTTATCGCTCCTGGCGCTATCCCACTGGTTTTCCTGAAGCCGTTGACTACAAGCAACCGCGGGGGTTTATAAAGATTACTTCCCAAGTAACTCCTCGAACCAACATTAATACTTTCTTCGAATACGATGCTTATAATGGAATCAATAGGGATAGTGGTGCGTGGGTTTCGCCCGAGGCCACTGTTACTCAAGAATCTCCTGATTATGTAGGTAACTTTAGTATAACCCATATTCTAAGCGAAAGGACTTTCTTTGACCTTAAGGCTGCCTTTTTCCATGGCTATTACTATTTAGATCCAGAAACAGGCAAAGATGTCAGTGCCCACTTCAACCTTAATGACAACATGCGCTATGACAGTGCAGGGTATTTCTTTTATGCTGACCGCGATCGCTACCAGGCCAATGCCAGCTTAACTCATTATGCTGAAGATTTCATTCAGGGCGATCACGACTTTAAATTTGGGGTCGAGTTCGAACACGGAAAGGTTCGTAATCGCTTCGGCTACACGGGTCCTAATGCTTGGTATTATGTTGATTATGTCGGCTATGGCTATACCGGTCCCTACTTGGCCTATCAATATGAAGGTTATGACACCAACACCAGCTATACGCGTGTTGAGGAATTTGCCCAAGATACTTGGGCTGTTACCGATAGCCTCAATCTCAGCTTAGGAGTCCGACTGACCCATGTCTGGGGATATGTCAAAGGAGTTAGTGGTTCCATTTATTCTAATTTTAGGATTGCTCCCCGGGTAGGATTGACTTATGACCTATTTGGAGATAAAAGCACGGTTTTCAAAGCTCACTACGGGCAATTTACTGAAGCTATGCTGTCTAGTTATCACGATCGGCTTAACCCAGGAGATGCCTATAGCGATTATGTCGGCTATTACTATGATCCTTGGGCCCATGAATGGGTGGAAATGTACCGCATTGAACACGAACAATTATACACTCTTGATGAAGATATCAGCCATCCCTACATGGAACAATTCACGGCCAGTATTGAGCGAGAATTGTTTGCGGATGCTTCCCTTGGGGTAAGTTTTATCTATCGGAACTGGAAGAACATCTGGGGAGTGGTAGACACCAAGGGTATTTGGCAACCAGTTAATGTCTCTTACACTGATGTTGATGGATCAACAAAAACGATAACGGTCTACGAACAGGTTAATCCGGGAGAAAACCAGTACATTATCAAAAATCTGGAAAAAGGCGAACAGATGATTCCTTATGTGGATGTCAATCCTTACCGAAAATACTGGGGAATTGAGGTGATGTTTAATAAACGCTTTTCTAACCGCTGGCAGTTGTTGGCTTCTTACCTTTATTCCCAAGCCACGGGGACCATCAACAATGGCTTTGCTGATGACATCGGCTGGGGTGGAGACACTTCTTCTCCCAACTTCTGGATCAATGCTGACGGTCATTCCACCTATGATCCGACGCACATGCTGAAAATTCAGACCACTTATGTGCTGCCTTTCGGGATACATTTCAATGCCTATTTCCGAGCTATCACCGGAAACGCCTGGACCAAACGGTATCGAACCCCGCGCTTAGCTCATGGACGAGTAACTGTTTTTGTCGAACCGCGGGGCTCAAATCACTATCCCCTAGAGAAGATCCTGGATTTACGCCTCGAGAAGACATTCACTTTTGCCGAGAAATATCGGCTGGGATTGATGTTCGACATCTTTAACGTCTTCAACGTGGACACCATTACTTCCTGGGGCACCAGGATTGGATACGACTGGTTACCTGGAGAATATCCCTCCACTGATGGCCATGAGCTCTACGGAATTGTCCGGCCTCGTCAGGCTCGGGTTGGCATCCGCTTGATGTTCTAAATTGAGTTAGCGAACAACAAGGCGGTCAGCTTTTTATTGCTGACCGCCTTTTTCTTTTCTTAGATTTGTGAGCCGGATATGGTAAAATATTTAAATAATGGTGTTCCGTAGACATGTGATTTTAGTCATTGGCTTGGCGATTCTTCTCACTTTGGTTGGCCTCTACTTTCTGATTTTGACCCCTTCCAACCCGGTTAAACGGCTCCAAAAAAAGGGGCCCTATAATTTCATCCTTATTTCCGTTGATACCTTGCGGGCTGATCGATTGGGTTGCTATGGATATCCAAAGATAAAAACACCCACTATTGATGGCTTTGCCCGCCAAGGAATCAAATTTGAAAATTGTATCTGCCAGACTCCTCTCACCCTTCCTTCTCACACCTCTCTCTTGACTGGAACCTATCCTACTTTTCACGGCGTGCGGGATAATGGAGGTTTCCTTGTCCCTCAAGATTTAACTACTCTGGCTGAGGTTTTTAAAAAGGCAGGTTATCAAACCGCTGCTTTTGTTGCCGCCTACGTTCTTGATTCTAAATGGGGCTTAAACCAAGGTTTTGATACTTATTACGATAAATTTGATTTGAGTAAGTACAAAACTATTTCGCTCGGCAATGTCCAGCGACGGGGGGATGAGGTTATAAATGAAGCTTTAACTTGGTTGGAGGAGCACCGCCAGCAGAAATTTTTTACCTGGATTCATCTTTATGATCCCCATACTCCCTATGATCCTCCTTCCCCCTTTAAAGAAGAATATCCTCAGCAACCCTATTTGGGAGAAATTGCTTATACTGACGCCCAGCTTGGTCGTCTTTGGTCTTATCTCGAAGAAAATAAATTAAATGAGAATACCATTCTTGTTTTTGTCTCTGACCATGGTGAGAGTTTGGGAGAGCATCAAGAAAAGACGCATGGCTTTTTTATTTATCAAGAAGGCATCCATGTTCCTTTAATTTTCGTTTTGCCGGCTAAAGAGCTGCAGGGTTTGACCCGCCCCCAAGTAGCAAGATTAGTTGACGTGATGCCGACCATGCTTGATTTGGCGGGGTTTCCTTTGCCTGCTCAAGTTCAAGGGCAGAGTTTAGTGCCTGCGTTCACTCGAAAGAGCAAGGAAGAGCGGTGGGCTTATTCGGAGACTTATTATCCGCGATTTCACTATGGATGGAGTGAACTCAAAGGATGGCAGAATCGAAGATATAAATTAATTATGGCCCCTCGGTTGGAGCTCTATGATTTACAACAAGACCCCGAAGAGAAAAATAATTTAATTGATTCTTTTCCTCAGCTTGGGCGGCAATTTTTGGCACAGTTGGAATCTTTTGTCGAAGAGACAAGCCAAGGTGCTTTTGAGATTGATTATACTCATATCGACGAAGAGACCCGTCAGAAGTTGACGGCCTTAGGATATATCGGTTCCTTTACCAGCCAGAAAGATATAGAAGGCCGCAAACTAGGTGATCCCAAGGATAAAATTCACATTTTTAATCAGCTTTCTCACGCGCGAGAAATAGGTCTTAAAGGAGATTTTTCGGAAGCCGTCCGCCTGATTGAAGAAATTATCAGGGATGACCCGGAAGTAATAGATGCTTATTTTACGTTGGGTAACCTTTATTTCAAGCATCAAGAGTTCGATAAAGCCCTTGAGCAGTTTTTCATTGCTCTGGACAAAAATCCTCGGGATACTTTTATCATTATCAACATTGCCAATTGCTATACTATGAAGGGTGAATTTGAGAAAGGGAAAGAATTTTTACAAGAGAGGCTCAAAACACTTCCCCCTGATTCCCAGATTTATCTTATTTTGGGCAATATTGAGTTTGCCTTGAAAAATTATGAGCAAGCCGAAAAAGCCTACCAGGAATGCCTTCGTCTCAATGCTACTTCGGCTTCAGCCTACACCGCTTTGGGGGGTATTTATGTAATTCAAGATCGGTTGGCGGAAGCTGAGGAAGTTCTTCGCCAAGCCGCCCAATTAAATCCCAACCTGAGAAATTTACATTACAACTTGGCTCAACTTTACGAGAAAAAAGACGATTTAAATCGCGCTATAAATGAATACAAAACAGAATTAGATAATATTCCTCACAACTTCCGAGCTAGTTTTAACTTGGCCCGCTTGTACCGTTTACTAAAAAATGATCATGAAGAAGAAAAATACTTGAAGCAAACTATTGACTCCAATCCTCGGTTTCCTTTGAGTTATTTTTATTTAGCTCGTATTTATCTTAATCGAGGAGAAAAATTTCAAGAGGCTATCGATTTGGTCAAAAAAGGCCTAGAGTTAAAACCTGAGAAAAAAAATCTCCCACTGGGATATTTTCTATTGGCCGACCTTTACAATCGACTGGGCGATAACGAGCAATCTCATCACTATGCCCTGATGGGCCAGAAAGTGGCCCGGGAAATTGAGCGATAAAAGTCTGAACTCTTGAATTAAGTTAATCAGCCTAATTAGAAGTTAATTCCCTCACCAGGTGAATTTATAATAACAAGCAGTTGGCTGCACCTCGCAATCCGTGCTGGCCTGGGTAATAGTATTTGGCTGGCGTTATGAATAAAATTATTGTTTTACTAATGCTCCAAGCCACAATAAGAGCCTCCCACCGTTCTCCTCTTCGGGATTTGGTGATACTTAACAAGGGAAGAGCTTTAGTCATTGCGTTTTGGGGCGATTTTTGATAAATAATTGGGTTTGCTTCTCCCCAAAAAAGAAGAAAAATTTCTTCTTAAGTGAAGGGATAGATTAAAAATTAGGAATTAAAGGAGGTTACCTTGCGGATTAATAAAGGGAGTATATGGGGATTAGGTTTAACTTTAGTTGTGATGATCACTGTTTTTGCTTGTCAAACTCAGAGGGATGAAACGACTCCAGGGCTAGAGGAACGTGCCCTTGAATTACACCAAAAAATTTTCACCGTTGATACTCATTGTGATACTCCTGGGAATATGGCCCGGGAAGGTTGGGATTTCGGGGAGTTTCATCCTCCTGGCCAGAGGGGAAGCGGGCAGATTGACCTTCCGCGGATGAAACAAGGTGGATTAGATGCTGAATTTTTTGCTCTCTACACGGCTCAAGGACCTTTGACCGAAGAAGGTTATGCTCGAGCAAGAGAAAGAGCAGACCAGCTTCTCAGAGCAATTTATCGCTTAGCCGAAAAGTACCCGGATCAGATTGGTTTGGCTACTTCGCCAGACCAAGCATTGGAGCTAAATACTCAGGGGAAGCTGGTAGCTTTTATCGGGATGGAAAATGGCTATCCTTTGGGCCGGGACCTGGAAATGGTAGCCAAGTATTACCAAAAAGGAGTCAGATATATTACCCTTTGCCATTCTGCAGATAATGACATTTGTGATTCTTCGACCGATAGAAATGACCCGCAAGACAAAGGACTAAGTGAGTTTGGCCAGCAGGTAGTGGCGGAGTGCAATCGCTTGGGGATGATGATTGATGTTTCTCATGCCTCTGATCAAACCATTAGGGATGTGTTGAAACTTAGCCAGGCTCCGGTGATTGCTTCCCATTCCAGTGTCAGAACTTTGTGCGATCATCCCCGGAATCTGTCTGACGAATTGATAAAAGGAATTGCGGCTAAAGGCGGAGTAGTGCAGATTTGCCTTGTCTCCAGCTTTGTCAAAAAAGTTCCCCCTAATCCGGAAAGGGACCAAGCCCTGGCTGCCCTCGCTCAGAAATATGGTCGTTGGAATGAGATTAAAGATGAAGCCACTAGAGAAAAACTTCGCCAAGAGTACGAGATGATTCGAGAAAAGTATCCCTCTCCCCGAGCCACCGTAAAGGATTTGGTGGACCATATTGATTATGTAGTGAAGTTAGTGGGTATAGATTATGTGGGGATTGGCACCGATTTTGATGGCGGGGGAGGAGTTGAAGGTTGCAATGATGTTACGGAACTTCCTAACCTAACTTTAGAGCTGCTGCGCCGGGGATATAATGAAGAGCAAATAGCCAAAATCTGGGGCGGGAATCTTCTTCGTGTCTTTCGTCAAGTAGAACAAGTTGCCCGCCAAATCCAGGCTCAAGAAAAGCACTCCTGAAATTAGCAGTAAAACTTAAGAAGAAGAACTGGAAAGATCGACTTTTTTAGCCAAAAAGGCTAATAAAGCAAACGTCCAAAATTAGGCTGGTGACCGTTTTTCTTTCTGTCTTCCTCTTTTGGTTCAAAAAAAAGGTAATTCTCAATGTTATCACAATGTTAGAAAGGATGGCTTCTCCTTTATCCAGTGGACATCCCTTTTCTTTGGGGGCTCTTTGCTTGGGAGGAAACACTTATTTTCTTCATGGCTCACTTCTTGGGTCAGAGTTTTTTTTCGGGACAATTTAAAAAGAGCCTCTCTTCTCTTTAGCCCTAAATAAAAACTACTTACCTCACCCATAACGCAGTTGTGAAATCTAAGAGAGACGCGTATAATTGTTTTTTCAGGGAATATTTAGCCGAGTATCTTCCTTAGTTTGTAGATTAGTGAGACGTAGAAAGAAAGCCAGGCAGTTCTTTTTCAAATTAGTGGTTATTATTAGTTTTTTTGCCCTTATTTTATTTGCCAGGTCAATAACAGCCAAAGAGCCCCGGGCAGGGGGGACTTTTCGCTTAAAATCTTTTGACGATGCGTTCCGTCAGCAATTAGATCCAGCCCAGACGAGTGCTTATATTTTTATTTCCGAGCAAATCTTTGATGGTTTGGTCAAACTTGATAAAAAGTTAAATATCGTTCCAAGTTTGGCTGAATACTGGACAATTTCACCCGATGGCCGACTATATACTTTTTACCTCCGGCGTGGAGTTAAATTTCATAACGGACAGGAATGTTTGGCCTCAGATGTGAAATTTTCTTTTGAACGTCTTCTCAATCCTCAAGCTCGTTCTCCTTACTACCAGCATTTTTTGAACCGGGTTGTTGGTGGTGTGGATTTTCGAGTGGGACGAGACACAGAAGTTAGAGGATTTAAAGTCTTGGGAAAGCATGTTTTTCAGATTGAGTGGACTAATCCTTATGTTTCGGCTCTCTATCTTTTAAGCATGCCCTTTTGTAAAATCCTTCCCCGGGATCTACTGATTAAACAAGGAAAAAATTTTTTCTATCGGCCGATAGGCACCGGGCCGTTCAAGTTTGATTCTTGGATTAGGAATACGCGGCTGGATATTATCGGCATCAGGTTGCACCGGAATGATGCCTATTTCTTAAAGCCTCCTTATATTGAGGCTATTGAATTTTGTCCTTTTTTTACCCTTGATCAGTTTTTAAATCAGGAAATTGATTCCATCCCTGTGCTTTCGGACAAATTATTGAATAATAATTACCAAATTATTGTTGATGGCTCAGTGAATGTTTTTTTCTTGGGAATAAGCTGCCATCTTCCTCCCTTGGATAAAAAAAATATTCGCCAGGCTCTTAATCTGGTGATTAATCGTTCCCAACTGGTTGAGAAACTGGAAGAAGCTCGCTATTTGAGAGAGCCTTCTTTTCAATTTGTGTCTCCCCGTCTTCCAGGATTTCTTCCCCAGGGAAGGAGTGGCACTCCGAGCCTTGAAAAAGCAATGGCTCTTTTAGCCAAAGAAGGTTTAAACAGTCTAGCTGTTGATGTTGATCTTTTTCTTCCCTGGCCAAGATCTGATTTTAAGTACAAATTTTATCGCACTCTTCGTCAACAGCTCAACCCTTTAGGTCTTAAGATTAACCTTAGATATTATCGAAACCTAGAAGAGGTAAAATCCTCTTCTCGACCCTATTTTGTTCTTCTTCAAGGATTAATGACTATTCCTGACCCCGAAAATCTAATTCGTCCTTTGTTCCATTCGACCTCCTATTTCAATCTTATCCATTATACTAATTCCCAAGTAGATGAGTTGTTGAGGAAGGCTAGTGTGGAGCGGAGCTGGACAAAAAGGATTAATATCTTCCGCCAGATTGAGAGTATCCTTCAGGAGGAGCTACCTGCCCTCCCTCTTTATAATCAACAAAATAGAGTAGCTATGCAGCCTTATGTCCGTGGCGTCGAGATGTCAGGATTAGGATTTTATTACTTAAATACTAAGAAAATATGGCTGGATAAAGAATAAAATGTCTATCCGAACTCGTTTCCTCCTCTCGGTGGTACTCTTGATAACTAGTTTGGTAGGAATGATTCTTCTGGTCATTGAGAAACGAGAAGTTCAGACTATTTTTGAAGAACAGAAGAAAAAAGGAGTCCTCATTGCCGCGAATATCATTCAGGAAAACTTAGAGCCTTTCCTTTTTTGGGATAAGGAGGGGGTAGAGAGTAATCTCAACAAACGAATTGACCAAAAGCTTATTTATGTGATTTTCTACGGCCGAAGGAAGGAACCTTTCGCCGCCAATGCCGATATTAAGAAATACTTTTCCATTTTTCAAAGAAGTAATCTAGCCGATGATGTCCAACCCGGGGATTTTTACTTTGCGAGACGTGATTTTCAACCGAGCGACGAGGTTGAGCCTTTCGAGATTTTAGAAATCGAGGTGCCGGTTTTCGTCGAAGGAGCCCGGGAAAGATGGGGATCGGTCAAGATTGGCCTGTCTCTAAAAGAAATGCAGGAAGAAATAAGAAAGACTAGATTAGTGCTCTTGTTCATCGGTGGGGTTGGATTTCTGGTGGGAGTTTTAGGAGCTATCTTTTTGGCTCGAAGAATAACTAAGCCTATCAAAAAGCTGGTTGAGGCTACCATGAGAATCTCAAGAGGTGATTTTTCTCAGCAAATACAGCTTGACTCCCATGATGAAATTGGCGAGCTGGCGCAAAGTTTTAATAAAATGACTAAAGAGCTCCTTGAAGCCCGTCAAAAAATGGAGATCGCTCAGAAAAAATTGATTCAAGCGGAAAAATTAGCCTCCATTGGACGAATGTCAGCAAGTATTGCCCATGAGATAAGAAATCCCTTAACCTCAGTTAAATTGAATATTCAAAAAGTAGAGGAAAGCCCCCATCTAGATGAGTTTGAAAGAGAACACTTGGCTCTTTCCGAAGAGGGGATTAGGCAAATAGAAAAATTTGTTAAAGAACTTCTCAACTTCGCTCGAGTCACTGAGCTGAATCTAGAGAAATTTTCCCTCCCCCAAATTTTGGAGGAATCAGTAAAGATCCTCAGCGATTCATTGACTAAGAAAAAGATTCACTTTCAAAAGAAGATTGCTTCTTCGTTGCCTTTAGTCAAGGTGGATGGGGATAAAATAAGACAAGTGTTTCTTAATATTTTAAGAAATGCCATCGAGGCAGTTGAGGAGGGAGGAGAAATTTCCGTAAAAATGGCCCCCTACCTTTCGCAGGGCGTTAAGATGATTAAGATTGAGATTTGCGACAATGGGTGCGGAATTGAGGACAAGAATTTAGAAACGATTTTTGAACCGTTTTTTACTACAAAATCTTTTGGTTTTGGTTTAGGACTAGCCAATGCCCGCAAAATTATTGAACAACATGGAGGAATGATAAAAGTCCGTTCCCAAAAAGATAAAGGGGCCTGCTTTGAAATCTTAATCCCGGTGGGAGAGCGAAAATGAAAACCATTCTTATCATTGATGACGATCCTCTCATTCGAAAAACTCTTTCCACTCATTTTCGTCGTCAGGGATATGAAGTTAAGCAAGCTGCCGACGGGCGAGAGGGAATTAATTTTTTTAAAGAGCTCAATCCCGAGCTGGTCATTCTCGATATTCGTCTTCCCGATGCCGATGGTTTAGATATGCTCCGTCAGATAAAAGAAATAGACCCCGAGGCTGTAATCATCATCATGACTGCTTATGATGATATGCGTTCGACCGTCGAGGCCATTAAATCAGGAGCCTTTGAGTATTTAGTTAAACCTCTTGATTTTATTGAATTGAAATTGACTGTCGAGAAAGCCTTTCAGATGAAGGGATTGGAAGAGAAGCTTTCTTATTTAGTTGAAGAGAAACAGAAAGAGTATACCATTGACAATATTGTTGGCCGTTCTCCCCAAATGCGGGAAGTTTTCAAGTTGATTGGCTCAGTGGCCAATACGCGAACCAATATCTTGATTCAGGGGGAAAGTGGAACAGGCAAAGAGTTGGTGGCCAAAGCCATTCATTATAACAGCCCTTTCAGCCATGAGCCTTTTATTGTTATCAATTGTTCGGCCATTTCTGATACTCTACTCGAGAGCGAATTGTTTGGCCATGTTAAGGGAGCTTTCACCGATGCGGTGACGGAAACCAAAGGGAAGTTTGAAATAGCGGGGAAAGGGACTCTGTTTCTAGATGAAATTGGTGACATCTCCCCTAATCTCCAATCGAAGTTATTGAGAGTTATCGAAACTCGAGATTTCATGAAAGTTGGGGGAGAAAAAATTCTGAAAACAGAAGCTAGAATCATCGCCGCCACCAATAAGGACTTAGCTCAATTGGTCAAAGAAGGAAAATTTAGAGAGGATCTATACTACCGCTTAAAAGTGGTGGAGATAAAGCTTCCGCCTTTAAGAGAAAGACGGGAAGATATTCCAGAACTAGTTGCCTATCTTTTAGAAAAAATAAATCGGGAGCTGAAGAAGAATGTTAAGAAAGTTCCTCCGCAAGTCATGAAGAAAATTATGGATTTTCCGTGGAAGGGAAATGTTCGAGAGTTAGAAAATGCATTAACCAGAGCGGTTATTCTGGCTAAAGGCGATGTGATCTTAGAAGAGTATTTACCTTTGGAGAGAAGCGAATATGTTCCGTTAACAACCGAGATGTTACAGCTAGAAGAAGTCGAGAAGCGCTATATTAAATTTGTCCTGGAAAAAACAAAGGGGAATAAGTTAAAAGCCAGTCAAATATTAGGAATCAGTCGTCCTACCCTTGATAATAAAATAAGAAAATATAAATTAAGCCTCTAACCTCTGTCAATGTAAGAAAAATTTACACATCCTTTGACTTTTTTACTTAGTAATCATTTGGTTGCGGTTTTATAAGGGAAGAAAGTGGATTAATTTTGGCACGAAATATGCATTTATATTTTTCAGAAGTAATTAATTTAAAATAAGGAGACAATTATGGCGATGAAAAAAATTGTGGTTGTCGATGATGATGAGACTATAAGAAAAACGTTCTTTCTGCTTTTACATAAAAAATTCAAGATCTATTTAGCTAAAGACGCCCGGGAGGCTTTGCAACGCTTCCGCCGGTCGGCAATAGATTTAATCATCACCGATGTCAAGTTGCCTGATATGACCGGCCTCGAGATGGTGGCTGAATTTAGAAAAGTGGGTAATAATGTTCCGGTTGTTTTGATCTCGGCTTATCCCGATTTAATTAAACTAGAAGAACTGGAAAAGTTGAAAATTGGGTATTTCTTTGTCAAACCTTTGGATTTGGAAGCCATAACTCGCTCAATTAATTATATTCTCATTCCTCCCGAGGCCAGAGCTCTCTCTTTTTAAAGAGCAAAGAATTAGATTAAATGTAAAGAAAATTAACAATGTTAGATGGATGAATTCAGATGTTACAGAGAAGAATTGACTGGGAAGGATTGGCACAAAAATTGCATAAAATATAAAAGAGAAGGTAATGAGGAAAGTAAAAATAAAAGAAAAATTTCATCAAAAATCCCCTCCCTTCCCTCCTTCTTCCCCGCATTCTTATGCGTTTTCTATACCAGAAAGAAGGGCAATTCCTAAAACCCCAATTACAAACCCCCTTTCTATCATCAAATCCTCGTCCTTCTTTCTCCTTCAAGAGGGAGGATGAGTAGCTAAAGCTCATCCTCCCTTCTTTTTTTTTCGGATTTTTTGCTAATAAATTAGCCTCAACTAGCCAAGGCGATGGTGATTATTTTTTCCCTTCAACCTAGTGAAAATGGAGGAGATTAAGCTCTTGGACGTGAACCTAATTGTGGTTGGAGTGGAGCCAGATGAAGCGCATTAAGGGGCTTTTCTTGGAGGCATTGGTAAAAAGGCCAAGGTCCTTGATAATGCTCGACAAAGATAGTCATTCTCCAGCCATTAATTTTGGTATAATAAAAACAGGTTTTTGGGATGGTCCTTAAAAAGGTGATTAGGCTCTTAATCATTGGGGGATTAATTTTTAATATCAGCTTGAGCCTTTTGTCTGCTTCTTCAAAATCAGAATCGGTGAGAGTCATTAATGTAAGAGTAGCTGTTGATGAAGAATTCAGACAACACCAGGATTGGCGCTCATTAATAAGAAGCTTATTCAATAAAGTAAATCAATTATATACAGCAGATTTTGGCCTTTCCTTTAAGGTAAAATCTTATGCCTTCTGGATGTCCGATGATACCAATCAAAATATTTTTGGACTTCTCAACGATTTAAGAAAAAAAGTTTCTTATCTCGGGCATGATCTAGTCATTGGTTTTACCGGTGAAAAGAAACGGCCATTTCATTTGCTAGGAGGCGCTAATTATTTAAGAAACTATATCGTCCTCAGATGGAATCCTTCGGAAAATTTAATGAAGTTGACTCTTACCCATGAGTTAGCTCACCTTTTTGGCGCGGTTGATCTAAATGAGCCGGAATCGATCATGAATCAAGGTCAACCTGGGACTAAATTTGACCCTTTTTCAGCCAAGGTTATTGCTCTGAATAGAGAAAGAACCTTTTTGCCTTCCTTTTTTCCTTTGCCCCCAAATAAAATAGATGAGGCAATTAATATATATACGCAACGGAAGCTGAAAAAGAAAAAGGAGACGGACCTTAACATTATGATTGCCGTCTTGGCTTTGGAGAAAGAGGATTATCCCCGAGTTATCCAGGAATGCGAGGAAGCCTTGGCCGTTGAATTGAAATTACCGGAGGCTTACAACCTAAAGGGAATTGCTTATCGAAGGACCAATCGCCCGGCTAGAGCTATCGAAGAATATAAGAAAGTTTTATTATTTCAGCCTCGAATGCCTGAAGTTCACTATAATTTGGGTTTGGCCTACTGGCATTTGGGGGAAGCTGAAAAGGCAATTTTGGAATACCAGAAAGCAATTGAGCTTGATCCCCGTTATGCGAAAGCTTATGCCAACTTGGGTTATGTTTTTCTCAAGAAAAACAGAGCTGATGAAGCCATCCTCTGTTGCCAGAAAGCACTTGAATTATTCCCTGATTTAGCCAAGGCTCAAAGCACTTTGGCGGCGGCCTATCTCCTCAGGGACGATCTCTCGCAGGCCAAAATCCATTGTGAACAGGCCCTCCAGCTTGACCCTTCTTTGCCCGAAGCTTATTCAACTCGAGGGTCAATTCACTTGCGGCAAGGGAAAATTGAGCTGGCTTTAAAAGATTACAACCAAGCGATTAACTTAGATCCAGCTTATAGCGAAGCTTGGTTTAATCGAGGCCGGGCCTATTTATTAGCCAATAATTTTACTCAAGCAATAAGTGATCTATGCCAAGCAACTCAGCTTACTCCGCAAGATCATCGTTATTGGGGAACGCTGGCTGCCGCCTATCTGAAAGCAGAAGACTTTGATCAAGCTATCGACTCATCCCTCAAAGCCGTTGAGTTAAACGACACCTATCCAGTAGCTTTATTAAATTTGGCTTCAGCTTATTTGAGGAAAGGAGAAGGGCAAAAAGCCTGGGAGTGGCTGGAAAAAGTACCGCTTGATTCTGACCATTTAGCGGAGATTCATCTCCTTCGGGGTTCCCTCTTCAGGCAGCAAGGACAATGGCTCAAGGCTAAGGATGAATGGTCAAAAGCTCTTGAAGTCGATCCTCATAATGGTGAAGCTTTATTAAACCTGGCTAATCTTTATCTAGAGCAAGGCCAACTTTCGCCAGCTAGAAATTATTATCAGAGATTGATTGCCTTGGGAGTTCATCAAGCCGTGGCCTATAATAATTTGGCTTATATTTATTATCGTCAAGAAGAATTTGACCAGGCTTGGCAGTGCTTACTCAAGGCAGAAGAATTAGGATTACAAGTTCACCCCGAATTTAAAAAACAACTGGCGCTCCGTCGAAAGAAAAAGTAATTTTTAATGGAAGATCTTCCTCCTCCCTCTTTTTCCTTGGCGGAGAGGTGTTATCAAGTAGCCAAGAAATCCGGCCTTTGTCAGGTCCGCCGCGGCAATATTCACTTAGTGGCTTGATTTAAGATTGCTTTAATCATTTATTCCCATCATTTGGTCGCGGAGGTGTTTGAACTCGGTCCCTTCATTCCAATTGGGGAAGGTCGCCTCTTCGCTCAAACGGTAGGCGATCTTAAAAATCAATTGCAGATCCTGGATGGCGCCTGACAAATCCCAGTTGGGATCAAATTCGTCGGAAGGTTTGTGGTAATTTGCGGCTAAATATTTATCTCTTTGTTCCAAGCCCCATTTTTTGCCGTGGACAATATGGTCGACGCCGGGACTGAAATAGATAGCAGGAACTCCTTGTTTAGCAAAGCTGAAATGGTCGGAGCGATAAAAGGAACCTCTTTCGGGGGTTGGGTCAGGATTTACTTGGCGGCCTTCTTTACTAGCTTCTTCTTCCACGTACTGGTCCAATTGAGATAATCCATAACCAATCACCGTAATGTCTTTCATGGGGCCCCAAATATTAAGGGAATCAATATTAATTACGGCCACGGTTTTAGCGAGAGGAAAGAGAGGATGAGTGGCATAATATTGAGAACCGAGAAGTCCTTGTTCCTCGCCCGTTACAGCGAGAAAAAGAAAGGATCTTTTGGGCTTCTGTTTTAAATTGGTGAAAGCTCTGGCTAGTTCAATCAACCCCGCTGTTCCGGTAGCATTATCCAGAGCTCCGTTAAAGATATTATCTCCTTCAAGGGAGGAGTCAATCCCAAAGTGGTCCCAGTGGCTGGTAAAGATAATAACCTCATCTGCTCTTTCGCCTCCTTCATAGAGAGCAGCCACATTACGGGAGGTTACGTGGGAAACATCATTCTTAAAATGAAGACTAGCTTGCAAAGCAAGGGAAAACCCCTTAAATCCTGGTTGCGTTGCCTTTTGTTTGAGATCGGCGTAGTTGAGTCCGGCGGTTTCCAAGATTTTTTGACTAGCTTCCAGGGATAACCAACCCTCGACAGCACAGCGAGACATGTTGTTGTCTTCGGAGGCCAAGGTGTAGTTGGTTCCTCCCCAAGAATTTTGGACAACTTCCCATGGATAAGCAGCGGGAGCCGTTTCATGAATAATGAGAGCCCCCTTAGCTCCTTGCCGAGCCGCTTCTTCAAACTTGTAAGTCCATCGACCATAATAAGTCATGGCTTTTCCATTAAAAAGATTGGGGTCATTAGTTTCAAATCCAGGATCGTTGATAAGGATAATTACCACTTTATCTTTAACATCGACTCCTTCGTAATCATTCCAATTGTATTCCGGGGCAACAATTCCATACCCGACAAAAACTAGGTCGGCTTGATCAAATCCAGACTCTTCTACTCCCCGAAGAGTCCAAGCCATGAAGTCTTGGCTGAAGTTGAATTCAAGAGTAGTTGGCTTCTTAAAAACCCTCAGCTTAGCGGTGGGCTCAACCTTCATGGCTAACATTGGAACTTCCTGAAAATAACTATCCCCATTGCCGGGTTTTAGCCCTAATTCAGCAAATTTTTGCTGGAGAAAATTGACTGTCTTTTCTTCGCCAGGAGTGGCTGGAGCCCGGCCTCCGAATTCGTCGGAAGAAAGAGTTTGAACATTGGCCTTAAAATCAGTTAAAGAGATACTTTGGAGGGCGTTTTCTAGAGCAGTTTGGATGGTTTGACAATTAATGAGGAGTAGGCTGAAGGTTAAAAAAATACCTAGACCTTTAATTGTTTTAATCCACATACAAGACTCCTTCATTAAATAAATTTAGGGACGTAAATTTTCTTTTACTTCCAGGAAAAAGTCAAGAAAGAGGCTTTAGGTAGAGAAGCAATTGCCAAGGCCTATTTTTCGTTCCCTTGAGGACAGCCAAAGGCAAATTTACCTTTAGTTTTCTATAGAGAGAAGGATAAGTGAAGGCCTGAATCGCTTAAAGGAGATTTTTGGGGGCAAAAATCCCCTTTAAGGGCAATTTAGGAGGCTGTTATTACAGTTAACTTGTTTAATATCAATTAGATGGTGCGGCCCGACCCCATTTAGAAAACATTTAGAAAATTAAGTAAAGGAACGAAGTTTGAAACTTAAAGGAGATAGCTTTAGTTTTTTTAACGCTTTAGACTCAATTTGTCTTATTCTTTCCCGGGTGACCTTTAATTCCCGGCCAATTTCTTCTAGGGTATGTTCTTTTCCATCCTTAAGGCCAAAACGCATCTGAATTACTTTTGATTCCCGGTCAGTCAACTCTTTGAGGGCTTCTTTTAATTGGGTTTTTAGGCTGGAATGAATTACTTCGTCAGGAGGAGAAGGCATTGTTTCAGATTTGATGAAATCAGAGAGATAGCTATCTTCATCATTTCCGATGGGCATGTCGAGAGAAATAGTTTCTTGTGTCAGTCTTTTAAGATCCCTGATTTTGGAAACAGGAAGCCTCAGTTTTTTTGACAGTTCTTCGTTGGTTGGCTCGCGGCCAATTTTTTGGATAAATTCTTGGGTGACTTTGATCAACTTCTGCATTTTTTCGGTCACGTGAACCGGGATGCGGATAGTTCGGGATTGATCGGCTAGAGCTCGAGTGACAGATTGACGAATCCACCAGGTGGCATAGGTTGAGAATTTGTGACCTTTGCGGTAGTCGAATTTTTCTGCTGCCCGGATAAGACCCATATTTCCTTCCTGGATGAGATCAAGTAAACTTAATCCTCGGTTTTGATATTTCTTGGCAATGGATACTACTAGCCTGAGATTAGCCGAAACCAATTCGTCTTTGGCCTGGCGGTAAATTTTTTGCCCATTGCGGATATCGTTGAGGATTTTTCTTAATTCAGAACTACCAGTGGAGTTTTTCTCTAGGTGTTTTTCAATTTTTTCAATTATTTCTTCGGTGGCTTTTTCTTGCCATTCTTCCTTTAATTCCAGACGATGAAAAAGATTTTGGATTTGGATTAGAATTCGTGCCTTGTGAAAGCGCGTAAATGAAGATTCGTTTTCTCTCTGTAATAAATTCGTCAGGGATTTTATCTTGGAGAGAGCAATTAACAGGTCTCTCTGTTTTTGGTGCAAGGCGGAGTCCGAAGATAGTTTTTCTTCTTTTAAATCAATGATTTGAGTTATGGTTTCGGGGAAGGAGGATATCTGTTGAATTAATTGGTCAATAATTTCAAGAGCAAAATGGCATTTGGAAAGGGACTTAAAAATTTCTTTGCGTCCTTTTTCCATTTGACGAGCAAGGGCTTGTTCTCCCTCTCGGGAGAGAAGCATGATTTGGCCCATATCTTTGAGATAAAGCTTGACGGGATCGGAAGTCTGCTCTAGCCCTTCCACCTGAAAGGCGTCTTCGGGCTCATTAGTCTCCAATAAAACATCTATTGGAGGTTCTTTTGTCGGTCGCTGGTTAATAATTTTTGTGGTTTTTAAGGGTTGAGAATCTTCTTCCCCTCCCTCTATTTCTGCTGTTTCCCAGACATCTAGTTTCCATTCTTCCATCAGGGATGGAGACGTTAACTGTCTTTTTATTGTTCTCATTTTAAATTCTCCCCTTTTGGGTCCTTAATTATAACTAAGGAGAAATAAAAAAAGTTGCCCTGTTTATAGTGGGAAATCTTTTAAATAATGACGATCTATTAAGAAATATCTCCTCTTCTCTGCTTTTTAAGATTTGATTATATCAAAATAGAATTAAATTGCAACAAAAAAATTTATTTTTTTCTTCATTTGATTGAAGTAGCTTTTGCTCAATGAGATTAACAAAATAGAAATGAAATTTTTTAATGGGACTGGAAAGAAGGCTAAATTTTAGTCTTTAAAATCTTCGAGCCGGTGGTATTTTTGGAAGAACGACTTAGTTGTTTGAGCCACTATCCCGCTTAACAGGGTTAAGGCGATAAGATTGGGAAGAGCCATGAAAGCATTGGCAATGTCACCGATGAAAAACACGAGTTGAATGGAAATAAGAGAACCGATGAGCACCAACGACACATAAATGACTCGATATGGGTACGTAATCTTGATGCCGAAGAGATACTTCATGCACTGTTCACCGTAATAATACCACCCGAGGAGGGTAGAATAGCCAAAAAGAAAAGAAGAAAAAGCCACCACTAACCCCCCGGCAAGAGGAATAGTTTTGGAAAAAGAAGCGGCCGTCATGGCTGTTCCGTCTAAGCCACTCTGCCACATTCCAGTGGAAAGATTAATCAAGGCGGTAATTGTACAGACCACGATAGTATCGATAAATACTTCACCGATGCCGATTAATCCCTGATGCACAGGTGAGGGGGTTTGCGCAGCCGCATGGGCAATGGGGGCGCTTCCGAGCCCCGCTTCGTTGGTTAAGAGTCCACGGCGGAAACCCATCGATAGAGCTTGTTTGACGGTGGCCCCCATAAATCCGCCAAGAGCAGCCGAGGGGGTGAAAGCATGTTTGAAAATTAGAAAGAAAGCTTGAGGTATTTCGGTGATATGGACAAAGATAACGATGAAGCCAAAAACAAAATAAATAATCACCATCGTGGGAACTAGCTTCTCGGCGACGGCGCCAATTCTTTTAATTCCCCCAATTATCACCAGCCCAACCAATACGGTGACAATCATCCCGGTGATCATCTTGGGAACCCCAAACTCGCTGTTAAAAGCTAAGGCCATTTGGTTGGCTTGCATCATATTCCCGGTGCCGAAAAGAGCCGCAAAGGCACCACAAACAGCAAAAATTGCGGCCAAGACTCTAGCAATTCCTTTATGCTTTAAGCCATTTTTTATGTAGTACATCGGCCCCCCAGCGATGCTTCCGTCTGGGTATTTTTCTCGAAATTTAACCCCTAGAAGAGCTTCCGAATATTTGGTGGCCATACCGACAAAACCACAAATCCACATCCAGAAAATGGCTCCCGGCCCACCGGTAAAAAGAGCCGTAGCCACTCCCCCGATATTGCCGTTGCCCACCGTGGCCGCTAAGGCCGTGGAAAGAGCGGCAAAAGGGGAAACATCTCCTTCTCTTTTCCGGCCGGATTTTTTCCCCAGAAAGCCAGCAAAAATGAGGTTCATACCGTCTTTGAGACGAAGGAATTGGATGAAACGAGTTTTGATAGTCAGCCAAGCGCCCACGGCAAAAAGCACAAAAAGCATATAGGACCAAATGTTATCGGCGATGGTTGTTACCCAGTGAGTTAGAGCCACGTAGAATCCTTCCATTAGCTTGCTCCCTTGTAGTAAGTTTGGCCAGGGTTAAATAAGAGAAGCGGGCCTTTTTGAAGAGGATAGGTGATCTTTATTTTATTACCCATATTACTCTTCTTAGTGAAGGTTTATTTTTATAGCATAAAAAGAGCATTTCTCTCAACTTATATTTTTTCTTATAGGAAGAAAACTGGGGACGAAAACTGGGGACGCAATACATATTTACCCAATTTTTTAAACTAGCGAAATGGGCAATACAATAAATAATTGCTTTTGTCCCCAAGTGACAGGAATGAGTTACTACGTTAAGGCGAAGGAAAATGTCTCCGCTTCGGTCGAGATTTTTAAGGCCATTCCTTCACCGTCCTTCCCGGCGCCGGCGAAATTGCGCCCGGTCAATTCGAACCTTTGGACTTTATTCTTTGTTAAGATGAGTTTCAAAACGATAAACGAGCCGTGCTCAATAGGCGCTCGGCGCCCGAGGCGGGCGGGTTCCTTTGAGGGGCGGTTCCGGAAGGCTAAATCTTCAATGTTGCTCCGACCTTCTTCTTCGCCTTTCGTTCGATTTTGTTTCCCCTCCTTTGGGGACAAAGCCAAGAAATAACTATGCAGAGTTAGCTGGAGTTAAGTTAATCATCTTTTTTTGTTTTCTTTATAAGTGGTGAAAGATAAAATTGGGTACATTTATATGAAGAATAAAAAGACTTATTTAATTATCTACTTACGCTTTTTGTTTGATTATTTACAGGTCAAAAAACTTCTATCTGTTACCAGGAAGCAGGACGTAGCTTTGCTGAATAGATAGCGTTGAACAAGAGCTTAAAAGTTCCATAGGGTTGAGCTCGATACTGGATGGGAAAACCAAAGAGGATTAATTTACCTTTCTGATAGGGAACTTCCATGATTGATGATTTTCCTTTGATAAAGCTTTCTCCATAAATATAGCCACTCATCAACAAATTCTCCCGGGCATAACGAGCAACACTTCGAGGTTGAGCGTCATCCTTGAAAGTAGGTAAGGTGATGAAGGCACAGGAGTTATCAAAAATTCCACCCGCTTGGGAAGGCATTCCGAAAGCCAGCGGATGATCGCTGTCAAACTCTATCCTCAAAATTGAGCCGGTACAAGTGAATTCTCCTCTCTTAACCTTTTCCATCACATTTTTTACCGGGATACCGAAAGACTTGATAGCCAAGTTACAGGTGCTGTTGAAAAAAATTAGTGTTCCTCCTTGAGCGGCAAACTTTTTTAGGTTTTGAAGTCCTTTGGCTCCGATGCCGCCTACATATTGAGGGGGCATAGTTCCCTTTTTATGACCTTCGATAATAATTTCTGGACGCCAAGTATCGGGAAGAATGATGACATCATAATTTTTTTCCAGCAGGCCAGCTCGAATATCGGCATCATGGAGAATTTTATAAGAGAATTCATACATATCGAGGATATACCTAGTCCAACCTTCATCGGCACTGGGAACCCAAGATTGATAAATTCCCACTCGAACCGGGTTAATTTTCAATAATTTTACTTTGGGTTTTTGATTAATAACTTCTGGGGTTAAATCCCAATCAGTAACTAGTTTTTTCCAAAAAGGAGTCCTCACTTGACGCGAAGGGATAATGATAGTCCCTGAAGCTAATGTTTTAGAGTTTATGGTGGTTTTTTGAGCTAAGCGATAGATAGTTACTCCTGACTTTAGAAGCCTGTTAATGGCCGCGGCCGAGGCATTTTGTTGAGGCGAAAGGACAAAGCCCAGACCCATTTTGGCCGGAAGTTTACCTTTTTTTAGATGAACTTCATCTACTTTTTCCATTTGGGGGGAAATCGGAGTATTCGCCACTCTCACATCAGCTCCAAATTGGTAGGGAAGGGTCCAGCCCATCATGTCGTAAGATTCAAACGGGGCTCCTTCGAAATCGATAGGATTAACAAGACCTTGCCACAAATCGGGGTATTGGCGCAGATCCGGATATTTTTGTTCTTCAAAAACATTTTTAATGAATAAGGCAAAGGGTTGCGTCATAGGAATGATGTAAGTTCCGGCAGGATAAGAAAGCCCATCGCAAGTAAAGGGCTCGAGACTCTGGTAAACATCGACACCTAAGAGAATCATCCGATTAAGAAGAAGCGATACAGATTGAGGGTCAGCCTGCTTAGGAGGTATAATCCAAGCATAAGGAGGTTCTTTTTGGAATCGTTCGATGATATCTTTGCCCATCCGGTATTTATTGAGAAGGAGTTCTTCCTTGTATTTAGCCGCCGTTTGGAGCACAGCTTTGGAAGCAGTTAGACAATAGTCAACCGCATCCTTTAGTCGCCACCAACCGCCTTTCCAGGGGCTAGGATAAAAGGCAGACATGGTTAAATCTTGGTATTCAGGAGGAAAATCTCGCAGGGTGTAAAAGTGAGGGGTGGCGTACCGGTATAGCGCTGTTTCGGTTAAGATTGAAATTATATTGTGGGAGTCCTGAACCTGGGTTAAATAGCCGGGATACCAAGTATCAAAGAGATGGCGGGAGATGGCGCCTTCTTTACCTTCTTCGTCAAAAGCAGCCCCCATGGCCGATCCGACTAGATTTTGCCAGCGAATGATTAAGGGATGAACATTAGGATTGGTAGGTTCGGAATTGGGAGGGATCCAGATGCGGGCCGGAAAAGGAGCGGTTTGGTGGTGATTATAAAAAATAACAGGAAACCATTCCTTGTTAACTAATCGGGCGATATTTTGGGTTTCCACCAGATTGGCCAGATACGAATCTCGATTATTATCATGGCCGGCATAAATATGATACAGGCGCGGGAGGGGAGAAACTTCATAGGGAGTGTTCAAGTTTTGCTGGTACCACTCAGCTAAAATGTTCATCCCGTCCGGGTTGGCAAAGACAAGAACCAGAATTACTTTATCCAGTATTTCAGAGGTTTTCTCATCTTGAGCAACAGCTAAATCGTAGGCCAACTGGATGTTATGCTGGGCTGGAGCACACTCAGAAGCATGAAGTCCTCCATCGATATAAACAATGGCTTTACCTTCTTGGGCCAGTTTCTTGGCTTCTTCTGGCGATAGTCCCTGAGCAAGGGAGAGTCTTCGAAGAATAGTCTTGTATTTATCAAGTTCAGCGATGTTTTTTTCAGAAGAGATGACCGCATAGATCATATCCTGGCCCATTGATGTTTTACCGGCTGAGAACAATTGGAGGCGAGGGGAGTTCTTCTCAAGAATTCGCCAGTATTGGATGGCTTGATCATAGGTGGCCAAGTGGTAATCAGCCCCTACCTTAAACCCAAGGATATCTTCAGGTTTAGGAATGGTTTGAGCCTGGATCATCAAGGAACAAGTTAAGAATAGAACAATGCCGAAGACAAAATAAGATTTTTTCATTAATATGCCTCCTTCTCTAATAATTTTGCGAAATGATATTTTTTCCACTTTCTTCCCCCGTATTTAGGAGCCTTTCTTCTCTATTAGCTTATGAATTTCTTCGTTATTCATCCTCTGGCGACTTTTTTTATTTATTATTCCTTTAAACTATCCTTTTTATACCATTTTTTACTAATTGCCAACTGTATTTTGATAAGCTTTTCTTAAAAAGCATCAGGGATGTGATGAATTGAGTAATCTTCTGGTGATCGATAGCAGACAGCAATCACATCGAAACGAATTGAAGCTGCCTTTACTTTTTTCTGGAACAAGTAGCCTCGAGCTACAGCCTTTATCTGTTTCTGTTTCTGGCGATTGACACCTTCTTCCGGATAGCCAAATACTTCATTCCGCCTTGTTTTTACCTCTACAAAGACCAAGGTGTCCTTATCTTTAGCGATTATGTCTATTTCCCCCCGCCCAAACCGGAAATTGGTCTCGAGAACATCATATTTTTTTCTCTGCAAATAGCGAACCGCCAGCAATTCTCCCTTGTGTCCATATGACTTTTTATCTTCTTTTTCTTGGAGCGTATTTTTAGTCACCGCAGGCATCCTGGGGAGGAAGGCAGCCAATTAAATTGAAGGTTTTAATCTTTTCCAACGCACCCCTTCTTTAGTGTCTTCGAGAAGAATTCCCTGGTTTAAAAGTTCGTCTCTGATTTTATCAGCCAGAGCGTAATTTTTAGCTGCTCTGGCTTTTTGTCTTTCTTCTATTTTCTTTATTATTTCCACAGGAAGGGGTTCTTCTTCCAAGGAAGGGAGAATAGCTAAGACTTGGTCCAAATCGAGAAGTGCTTGGTGGAGTGTTTGCTTATCTTGTAATTTTATAACCCCTTGAGAAAGAAGCACGTTGGCTTTTTTTATCAACTCAAAAAGAGCGGTTAAGGCCTGGGAAATATTTAAATCATCACCCAAGTTTTTCAAGAAATTGTCTTTAGCTTCTTGGCATAGCTGGCTAATTTCCTTCGTTTCTCCGGGAGGAAAAGTTCGATGGTGGAGCTCGTAAAGGAAATCGTAAATTCGCCGGCGAGTAGCTTGGGCTTGCCGGAGGCCATTAAAAGTAAAATTGAGCATTTTGCGGTAATGGGTGGTCAGCAGGAGATATCTTAAATCCAGTGGATCAATTTCTTGGCTTATTAAATCTCGGAGAGTGTAGAAATTGCCCTTCGATTTAGACATTTTTTCTCCATCAACAATTAGATGGTGACAGTGAAGCCAATAGTTAACAAATTTTTTACCGGTGTAAGCTTCTGATTGAGCAATCTCGTTTTCGTGGTGGGGAAAGATGTTGTCAACTCCTCCACAATGAATGTCAAATGTTTCTCCCAGATATTTAGAGCTCATCACCGAACATTCAATGTGCCAACCAGGTCGTCCACGCCCTAGTTCAGTTTCCCAGAAAGGTTCTCCTTCTTTTTGCTTCTTCCAGAGGGCAAAATCGTGGACATTTTCTTTGGTGTACTCGTCAGCATCAATTCTTACACCAGACTTTAATTCGCTTACTTTTATTTTTGACAATTGGCCGTACTTAGGAAATTTAGAAACATCAAAATAGATGGAGCCATCCTTCTCATAGGCGAAGCCTTTAACTAGCAGGCCTTTGATCATCTTGACCATATCCGGGATATGTTCGGTAGCTCGCGGATAATAATCGGCGCGGAGAATTTTTAAAGTGTCAATGTCTTCAAAAAAAGCCTCGATATACATTTGGGTATATTCGGCCAAAGAAAGATTCTTTTCCCGGGCTCCTCGAATTGTCTTGTCATCAACGTCAGTGATATTCATGACGTGGGTGACGCGGTAGCCCTTGGCCAAGAGGAATCTTTTGAGAAGGTCCTCAAAAACGTAAGCCCGGTAATTGCCGATGTGGGCATAATCGTAAACTGTCGGACCGCAAGTGTAGAGTTTGACCTGGCCAGGTTCAAGGGGAATGAATTCTTCCAGTCGTCCACTGAGAGTATTATAAAACCTGATCATGATGAATTATTATTCAAGATTAGCCCGGGCAGGTCAATAGGTTTTCTTCACCCAAGATTACCAATTGGGATAGAGGTTGAAACAAGAAGTTTCCTAGTAAAAGGTTGATTTTGATAAAAAAACAAGTCACCCGATGGGTGAAAACTTTAGCCAAGAGGAAATGCCGCCTGAAAGCTCATTTTCCTCAGACTACAAGTCAAGCTCAGAAGTTAAGCAATGAATTTTCCCTAAAAGTCAATAAATATCAATAGAAAGATGCAAAAAAAAACAAAATAGGCTAACCATAAATCTCATCGGCAATTTTGGGTGCTTCGCGGAAGTTGACCTCATAAAATTAGTATGGCATAATCATGCCTCACCAATGAGGGAGGACAAATGAATTCAGGTAAGCGGAATAGAATTGGCCTCCGTCGAGAGGATAAGAACATCTGGGAAAAGCGAGCGCCTCTTGTTCCTTCTCATGTTCATGATCTTATTCATCGTGAAGACGTAGAAATTTTCGTTCAACCTTCTCAAATTAGGGTTTTTACTGATCAAGAATATGAGAATGTCGGGGCAGTAGTTACTGAAGACATTTCTTCCTGTCCCATCATTATGGGGATAAAAGAAATTCCTGTTCGTCTTCTGGAGCACCAAAAAGTATATGCATTTTTTTCTCATACAACCAAAGGTCAAGCTCATAATCGCCCGATGCTTAAGACCTTAGTTGAGAACAATTGCACTCTTATCGATTATGAGAAAATTACTGACGATCAAGGCCGGCGACTTGTCTTTTTCGGAACTCAAGCCGGCCAAGCGGGCATGCTCGATGGCTTCTGGGTCTATGGGCAAAAAATCAAGCTGGCTAAGGGATTGGAAACGCCATTTCTTAAAATTAAACAAGCTTGCCACTACGGGAGTTTGGTTGCGGCCAAAGAAGCGATAAAGAAAATGGGTCAGGAAATCTACCAAAATGGTCTTCATCCCTCAGAAGTGCCTTTTATTTGTGGTTTTTTAGGTTATGGCCATGTTTCCCAAGGGGCGCAAGAAATATTTGATCTTTTACCAGTGGAAGAGATAAAGCCTGAGAAATTAAGCGATTTTTATCAAAGCCGGAACTGGAGTGCTCATCGTGTTTACAAAGTCATTTTCAAAGAAGAACACTTGGTCGAACCGATCCATTCCTCTCATTCTTTTGACCTCCAAGATTATTATCAACATCCTCAAAAATACCGGGCTTGTTTCAATCACTACCTGCCTTATTTGAGTATGATTGTTAATTGTATTTATTGGAGTCCCAAGTATCCTCGCTTTGTTACGAAAGAAAATCTCGCCTCCCATTGGGAAACAGAAAAAGAACCCCGTCTGCAAGCTATAATTGACATTTCATGCGACATTGAAGGGGCCGTAGAGATTACTTATCGAGTGACTACTCCTGATAATCCGGTTTATACCTATCATCCTTTGACCAGGAAATATCAAGATGGGTTTTATCCTGAAGGAGTGAGTTTATTAGCCATTGATAACCTTCCCGCCGAAATCCCCCTCGAGTCATCTGTCTTCTTTAGCCTGGTCCTGAAACCTTTTATCTCGGCTTTGGCCCAGGCTGATTACTCTGTCCCTTTTAATAAATTAGCTCTGCCAGCTCCGCTAAAAAGGGCTGTAATTCTATATCGGGGTGAATTTACTCCTGATTATAAGTACATGGAAAAGTTTATCCGAAATATCACGTCTTAAAAATACTAATGAAAGAAATTCTGGTTCTAGGAGCAGGTTTCGTTGCTCGACCGCTGGTTCGCTATATCCTGGATGAAACTCCTTTCTTCGTTACCTTGGCCGACATAAACCTTTCTGCGGCCCAGAGAATTATTGATAATCACCCGCGAGGAAGAGCTCTTCAACTCGATATTCGAGAGCCAGGAGCACTTCGCCAGCAAGTCAGAAGGACAGAGGCGGTGGTAAGCCTTCTGCCCCGAATCTTTCACGATCAGGTTGCCCTGGTCTGCTTAGAAGAGAAAAAGCATCTAGTGACAACTTCTTATGTCAGCGCGACGATGAGACAACTTAATGAGGAGGCTAAATCAAAAGGGCTTTTATTCCTTAATGAGGTTGGTGTGGATCCTGGTCTTGATCACATGGAAGCAGTCCGTTTTATAAATGAGGCTAAAGCCCAAGGAAAAAAAATAATTTCCTTTGTGTCTTATTGTGGTGGTCTGCCAGCTCCCGAGGCTCGGAATAATCCCTTCAACTACAAGTTTTCCTGGAGTCCCCAAGGTGTTCTTCAAGCCTGCCAACGGGAAGCTCATTATTTATGGCAGGGGAGGGTAGTGGAGGTAAGAGGTCAGGACTTATTTTTTCATTGTCAACCCATCTCCATTGACCAGTTTGGTGTTCTGGAAGGGTATCCCAATGGAGATTCCCTGCCTTACCAAGCTCTTTATCATCTTCCCGAAGTTTCGACTCTCTTGAGAGGTACTCTTCGTTATCCAGGTTGGTGTGGTTTGATGCAAATAATAAAAGAATATGGACTTCTTCAAGGAGAGGAAAGAAACTGGCCAGTTGAAACCTTTCTTGAATTCAGTAAAAACTTTTTAAATGATAAAAAAATATCGAAGGCGACAATCAAAAAATGGGGACAGGAAACCATTTTGCGGGCTCACCAAGCTTTAGAATGGCTAGGCTTCTTTCAGCCCGAACCTCTTCCTTCTTCGACTTTTGCCCCTCAGGCCTTATTAGCTCAGCGCATGATGGCTAAGATGCAATACCTGCCCGAAGAAAGAGATATGGTTATTTTGCAGCATAAATTTGAATTAGAAGATAAGAGCGAGAAAAATAAAAGGCAAGTTATCTCTTCTACTCTGGTAGAATTTGGTCAGCCCGATGGGGATTCAGCAATGTCCCGGTTGGTTGGGTTGCCAGCCGCCATCGCGACCCAATTAGTCGTTGAAGAAAAAATAAATTTGACTGGAGTTCACATTCCTGTTCACCCTCAAATTTATCAACCAATTTTGAATCAATTAAGCAGGCTGGGCATAAATTTTATAACCGAGGTTAGGCCAGCTACTTAAAATTATAAACCATATTGACAAGCCAAAGCGAGAGCCTCATTATTTAAAATGAAGGGAGGTTAAATTGAGAAGAAAACCTGCGGTGGCCGGTTATTTTTATCCTTCCCACTCTCGTGAGTTAACCCGGATGATTGAAAATTACGTTGAGTCTGATCAAGATAGAATCAAGGCAAAAGCAGTAATTTCTCCCCACGCTGGATATATTTATTCTGGAGCAGTAGCCGGAGCTGTTTTTTCCTCCGTTAAGCTGCCCGAGCGCTACCTATTGTTAGGTCCGAATCACCGGGAAGTGCCGACGCTTATGGCTACTTATCCTGATGGAAGTTGGGAAACTCCTTTAGGGGAGTTAAAAATCGATTCTTCCCTTAAGAAAAAAATTATAGATAATTGTTCTCTGGTTGAAGAGAGTGAAGAAGCTCATGCCTATGAGCATTCAATCGAAGTGCAATTGCCTTTCATTCAATATTTTTGCCCTGCCGCCTCAATCGTTCCCATCGCCATTTCTTATTATGCCCACTTTACGCAAATAGAGGAACTGGGGCAAGCAATCGGCGAAGCTGTTCTTACCGAGAAAGAACCGATCCTGATTGTCGCCAGCACAGATATGAGCCATTATGTTCCAGCGGAAACAGCTCAAGAGAAAGATAATTTAGCCATTAGGAAAGTTGAAGAACTTGATGCTCAAGGGTTAATTGAAACAGTGCGTAAAAAAAATATCAGTATGTGCGGCTACTTACCAACAGCGGTGGCAATTATTGCCGCTAAAAGAATGGGGGCCAAAAAAGGAGAATTAATTAAATATCAAACTTCGGGTGATGTTTCGGGCGATTACTCAGAAGTAGTTGGTTATGCAGGGATAAGAATTTATTAAGATTTTTGCCTATAACTTTGCTCACATTTTCAATAGATGGGAAAAAATTGAAATGTAAATACTTAATGCTATGCATTATTAACTCCAACATTTATCCTTAATTAAGGATAGATGATAATTTTAATCTTTTTGAGTTAATGCTTAGTCGAATTCTTATTAAAAAAGAAATCGCTTAAACTTGATTTCTGGGGGAATTTAAACCCTTTTTGGTGAGCATTATATGAGGCTAACGGGTATAATATCAATAAGATGGAGCAGCTCGACCCTTAAAAAGATATCTGAAAAGCCCAGCTTGTTTATTGAAAAATGAATTCTTTAAAATTAAATTTGTTAATCTTTATCCTCTTGACAGTAGCCTTCTAAGGCGTGAACCGTAAAAAGAGTTAAATAATTGACTAGGCCCTAAAAATTGACAATTTTTAGGAGTTAATGCTATAAAATCAAGAAGAAGAGGAGTTAACAACCAGTGAAAACAAGACTAAGGGAAAAAGATAAGTATATTTTCCAGTTGATTGTAGAAGAGTATATTCTCACTGGTCGGCCGGTTGGGTCGGCTACAATTGCTCGCAAAAGTAAGACACCTGTGTCCTCAGCTACCATACGCAACATCATGGCTAAATTAGAGAAGAGTGGTTATCTGAGGAAACCACACTCCAGTGCCGGGCGGATCCCTACTGATCGAGGATTGCGGTTGTATGTTAATCAACTCTATGATCAGGTGCTTCCTTCGCAAGAGTTTTTTGATTTACCACCAGAGACTTTTGTTATTGATCAGGGAGATTTTAATAAGCTTCTCCAAAATGTATCCCAATTGTTATCGTCGTATTCAGATAATATTGGATTTGTTATTTCCCCAAGCCTCTCCCGGGTCCTTTTTAAACACGTTCGTTTTATCAGGATTTCCGAGAAGAAATTTATGCTTATCCTAGTGACTACTTTTAATTTGATTTTGACAGAGATAATTGAGTCCTCAGTGGATATGACTCAATATGAATTAGATCGAGCCGCTCGATATATTGAAGAAAAATTTGCGGGTAAAAACTTGATTTATGTTCATAATTATCTACAAAGGGAATTTCCTCGCTTTCAAACCAGGTTTGAGGATGTTCTCCAGAAATTAAGCATGTTATTAAGGGTGTATACTCTGCATGAAGAAGAGTCAAAAAAGATTTATCTTGAAGGAACGTCCAAATTAATCAGCAAGGTTAATCTTTTTGACTTGGAGAGACTGCAATCTTTATTTCAAAAATTTGAAGAAAGAGCCAAACTGGCTCAGCTTCTCTCTGATTTAATTAATTTAGACCGGGTCCGGGTGCTGATTGGAACCGAAATCGATGTTCCCGATATTGCTGATTGCTCATTGATTCTTTCTCACTATGGGAGTGAAGAACAGATCTTGGGTTCATTAGGAATTATCGGACCGAAAAGAATCCCTTATCGTCAAGTAATTCCCTTGGTTGAATATGTTGCTCGTCGCTTGAGTCAGGCCTTTCGCCTTTCTCATTAAGGAGGAAAAGCAATGGATGAGGAAAACAAAATCAAGCAACCAGGTGAACAAAAAGGTGAACAGAAAAGCCAATCAGAGCCAGAAATTGAATATTTAACCGAAGTAAAGAAACCCCACCGTAAAAAATCTTCAACCGCAGCCAAAAGCAGTCAAAAGATTAAAGAATTGGAAAGTAAACTACAAAAAAAAGAAGAAGAAATTGAACATTTAAATAAAAATGTGGCTAAGCTTAAAGAAGAAGTACTCCGCCAATTAGCTGATAAAGAAAATCTAAGAAAACGATATGAAAAAGAAAAAGAGGATTATTTCCAGTTTGCTTTGAGTGATATATTAAGTGATTTATTGACTATTCTTGATAATTTCGAAAGAGCTCTTCAAAGTTCTAATATCGATAATCAAGAAAGTTTCAAGCAAGGCGTGGAGATGATTTATCGCCAGCTCCGAGACTTGATTTTTAAAAGAGGAGTGGAGCCAATTGAAATTAAAGACAAAAAGTTTGATCCTTACCTCCATCAAGCCTTTGTCACTGAAGAATCGGATGAAATCGACGAGATGGAGGTTGGAGAGGAACTTCAAAAAGGGTATACTCTTAAGGGGCGTCTTTTACGCCCCAGCCTGGTCAAGGTAATTGTTCCTCGGCAAAAGGATGCTGAATGAGCCAAGTAATCGGGATTGATTTGGGAACCACTTATTCTTGTGTTGCTTATCTTCAGGGAGAAGAAGCCCTAATTATTCCTAATTTAGAAGGCAATAATACAACTCCTTCCGTGGTGAGCTTTACTTCTTCAGGTGAACAATTAATTGGAACTCCAGCTCTTAGGCAAGCGCCAACTAATCCGGACAAAACTGTTTATGCGGTGAAACGGTTAATGGGTAAAAAATTTAATTCCGCCGAGATTCAGGAGCTCCAAAATAAATTAAGCTATAAATTAGATAAGGCTCCCAATGGAGATGTAATCATCGATTTAGGAGGGAGTTATATAACTCCACAAGAAATTTCTTCTCTTATCTTGAGGTATTTACGTAAATGTGCCGAAGATTATTTAGGGGAAAAAGTAAAAGATGTGGTCATTACTGTCCCCGCCCATTTTAATGATCATCAACGGCAGGCTACTAAAGATGCAGCTAAAATTGCTGGACTAAATACTCTTCGGGTGATCAATGAACCCACGGCGGCTAGTCTAGCCTATGGTTTGGGAAGTAAGAGAAATGGGAAGGTTGTGGTCTATGATATGGGTGGCGGGACTTTCGATGTAACAATCCTGGAAATAAGCGATGGAATATTTCATGTTTTAGCCACCATTGGGGATACATTCTTAGGAGGAGAAGATTTTGATAATCGCCTAATTTCTTGGATATTAGATGAATTTAAGAAAAAGGAAGGTATCGATCTAAGCGAGGATAAGTTTGCCTTGCAAAGAATAAAGGAAGCCGCCGAAAAAGCAAAGCGAGAGCTTTCATATACCCTAGAAACGCAAATTAATCTGCCCTTTATTGTCTCTAAAGATTCCGAATCGAAACATCTTCAAGTGAGTCTAACCAGAAGTCTATTAGAAAATTTAACTAAGGATTTAGTAGATAAAACCATTCCTTATATGACCCAAGCTCTGGATGAAAGCAAGCTCGGATTAGAAGAAATTGAAGAAGTTATTCTGGTTGGGGGACAAACGAAGATGCCCTTGATTAAGGAAACAGTGACAAAATTTTTCGGACACGAACCATCCAGATCAATAAATCCAGATGAAGCTGTAGCGATGGGGGCGGCTATTCAATCAGGAGTGTTAAGCGGAGAAATTCATGATATAGTTTTATTACTCGACGTGACTCCCATTTCGCTAGGAATTGAAGCTGAGAATGATCAATTTGTGAAGATAATCGAAAAGAATACCACTATTCCCACCAAAAAAACCATGTCTTTTACCACTGTCGAAGACAACCAACGTCGAGTAAAAATACATGTGATGCAAGGAGAAAATCCGCGGGCTTCGGAAAATGTTTCCTTAGCTCGGTTTGATTTAGTCGGGATTGAACAAGCACCTGCTGGAGTTCCTCAAATAGATGTGACTTTTGAAATTGATGCCGATGGGTTAGTTAGAGTCTCGGCTAAGGATGTGGCCACCAATAGAGAGCAAAGTATTGAAATTCGCCCCTCGGCGGGATTAAGTACTTTTGAGCTTAATAAAATCATGAAGAGAACAGAAGATCAAGCGGAGGTCGAAAAAGATGAGGAAACGGGATTACTATGAAGTTTTAGGTGTTTCTCGCCAGGCAACATCGGAGGAGATTAAAAAGGCCTATCGTCAGATGGCTTTGAAATATCATCCTGACCGGAATCCTGGGGACAAAGAAGCCGAAGAGAAATTTAAAGAAGCTGCCGAAGCCTACAGTGTTCTTATCGATCCGGAAAAGAGAAGAATGTATGACCTCTATGGTGAGGAAGGATTAAGAAGCGAAGGCTTTTCCGGGTTTAGTGGTTTTGATTCATCTATTTTTTCTGAATTTGAAGATATCCTTGGAAATTTTTTTAGTTTTGGTTTTGGAGATTTATTTGGTTCTCCCTCTCGTCGTCGCCGCGCGCCTCAACGGGGCCGCGATCTTCTTCTTGACTTGGAGATTTCTCTAGAAGAAGCTGCCTCTGGCATTGAGAAAAAGATAACCCTGGAGCGGCGGGAGACCTGTCCCGTTTGCCAAGGAAGCAAGGTTCAACCTGGGACGCAGAAAAAGAGTTGTCCTTTATGTCAAGGACGAGGTCAAGTGAGATATCAACAAGGATTTTTTACCCTAACTCGGACCTGCCACCAATGTGATGGAACTGGCGAAGTGATTATCCATCCTTGTAAAGAATGTCAAGGCCGAGGTAAGGTGCTGGAGAAGAGGACTCTTTCGATCAAAATACCAGCCGGAATTGATGATGGCATGCAATTAAGAATTTCGGGAGAGGGAGAGGCCGGAGATCGTGGGGGGCCTCGGGGGGATCTCTATGTCCAAATTAAAATAAAAAGACATAAATTATTCGAACGAAAGAATAATGATCTTTATACGGAGATCCCTATTTCCATGGTTCAAGCTACTTTGGGTACCACCCTGAAAATTCCTACTCTTAATGGGGAAGAAACGCTTGTTATTCCCTCCGGAACCCAGCCTAATACTTTACTTCGCTTGAAGGGTAAAGGAATAAAAGATATCCAGACCCAAAGGCCCGGTGATCTATTTGTCAGAGTTAAAGTTAAAATTCCTAAAAGGCTGAGTAAAGAAGAGAAAGAATTATTGAGAAAGTTTGCTCTCTTCAGAGGAGAACAGATTGATGAAGTTGATGATTCACCTCTTAAAAAGGTCAAAAATTTTTTTCATTAAGAAACAACCTTGACCGCCAATAGATTTTTCATCAATTCCCAAGAAATTAATCGGCCCTATTCTTATCTTAAAGGCTCAGAACATCATCACCTCTACCATGTTCTTCGTAAAAGACCAGGTGAAAAAATATTTCTTTTCGATGAAAAAAGCACTACTTATGAGGCAACAATAACTAAAGTTGAAAAAGATAAAACAACCCTCTTTATATTAAACTCCCAGCCTCCTTCTCCTCAAAAAGTTATTATCAAGCTGGGGATAGGACTTCTTAAGTCTAAAAGCATGGATTTGGTTGTCCAAAAAGCCACCGAATGGGGGATTTCGCAGATTTTTCCTCTCTTCACCCAGAGGAGTGTGGCGAAAATTAACCAACAAAAGGAAGCGAAATTACTAAGATGGCAGCAGATTGCTATTGAGGCCGCCAAACAGAGTGGACAAGTCCATCTTCCCCAGATCGAAAAACCCTGTCCGTTGAGTGAATTTTTGAAAATCGACCATCCTCCTAATAAATGTTTTCTCAGTGAAACAGGCGGAGAATTACTTTACTCCGTGCTAAAAAAGGAAATGATTAAAGACAAAAAATGCCCAGAAGATGAAAAGGAGGGAAAAGTTTTTTTAATGCTAATTGGCCCTGAAGGGGGATGGACAGAAGAAGAGCAAAATTATATGATGAAATACGGTTTTAAGAAAGTGAGTTTAGGCCCTTATATTTTACGAGCGGAAACTGCAGCTATTTCAACTATGGCCATTGTGGGCCACTTTCTTATTGAGGATTAATAACGATGTTTTTGCAAGGCCAAAAAGTTGGTAAATACAAAATAATTCGCTCTTTAGGGAGTGGAGGTTTCGGTTCTGTTTTTCTAGCCAAAGACACCTGGCTCGATCTTGAAGTGGCCATCAAAGTGCCTCACCGCCAATCCACTGAATTATTCAAATTACTGAAAGAGCCTCGGTTGCAAGCTGCTTTAGATCATCCCAACATAGTTAGGATGATGAGCGCTGAAAAGGAAAATAAAATTTTTTTCATGGTTATGGAATATGTAAAGGGAGAGTCGTTAGAAAAAATCATTGATCGAGAGAAAACTTTAGATAGTGATCGGGCAATCGATTATATTGTCCAAATATGTGATGGCGTTGACCATGCTCACTCCAACAAGATAATTCACCGTGATTTAAGGCCTTCCAATATCATTGTCTCTGAAAGAGGAATTATTAAAATAACGGATTTTGGTACTTCGGCCTGGCTTAATGGAGTCCCTTATGCTTCCACTCGCATCGGTTCACCTCCTTATATGGCTCCCGAACAGTTCCAGGGGAAAGCAACTTTTCAATCCGACATCTATTCTATCGGTTGCATCTTTTATGAAATGCTCATTGGTCGTCCTCCCATCTATGACCCCGATCCATTTAAAATTTTGGAAAAGGCTCAACAAGGAAAGATTACTCCTCCCCGATTAAAGAACAACCGGATTCCCAAAGAAGTAGACCGGATTATCATGAAGTGCTTGGCCTCTAGTATTGAGGACCGTTATCGACGGCCAGCCGAGATCATCAAAGAAATATCAAATTTTAGGGGAAGAGATTCAGTGAAATCAGAGATAGATGACATCTTCACCCGGATTCGGGCCCGGGAGAAAAAACCAAAGCTTGATTTCTGCTGGAATTGTCGCCGGCCTCTTCCTTATAAGGCTCAAGTTTGCCCTCGATGTGGGGAAAAGGTTGAAAACTGAGATAGAATTAAGCTCAAAGCGGGGCTATTTGACTATCTATCTTTATTTATTTAAGATTGAATTTTGCTTTAATACAACTAATCAATAATTTAAAGGTAAAGGAGAACTAATGAGTTCTTTTAATGAAAAGGCTCTAATTTGGATGAATGGTCGCCTTATTCCCTGGAAGGAAGCCAAAATTCATGTGGCTTCCCATGTAGTTCATTATGGGTCATCGGTTTTTGAAGGAATCAGAGCCTATCATACAACCAAGGGTACCGCCATTTTTCGCCTCGATGATCATCTCCAAAGAATGTATGACTCATGTAAAATTTATCGGATAGATGTTCCTTATACTTTGGCGGAAATGAAGGAGGCGGTCATCGAGACAGTTAAAGCCAACCAATTAGAAGCCTGTTATATTCGGCCGGTGATTTTTCGTGGGTATGGTTCTTTGGGGGTCAATCCCTTTCCTAACCCCGTGGAATGTGCTATTTTGGTTTGGGAATGGGGTCAGTACCTTGGTAAAGATTCTGTTGAACAGGGAGTAGACGTTAAAATCGCGACTTGGCAGAGAATGGCTCCCAACTCTTTTCCTGCTTTAGCCAAAACTGGGGCTAATTATATGAATTCACAATTAATAAAGATGGAAGCTGTCCTGGAAGGATATGCCGAAGGAATTGCTCTTAACATCCGGGGTCATGTTAGTGAAGGGAGTGGTGAAAATCTATTCCTTGTTTACCAGGGAAAAATTTATACTCCTCCTCTCTCTTCATCTGTTTTACCTGGGATAACTAGGGATACGGTTATCGTCTTAGCTCAAGAAATAGGATTAGAGGTGAAAGAAGACACTATTCCCCGGGAAATGTTGTATATTGCCGATGAACTATTTTTCACCGGCACAGCGGCTGAGATAACGCCTATCCGCTCGGTAGATAAAATCTCCATCGGGGAAGGAAAAAGAGGACCGGTCACCGCTCAACTGCAAAAAAAGTTTTATGCTTATATCAATGGCGAAGAGGAGGATCGGTATCATTGGTTAACATATGTTTCTAGAAAAAAATAAAAAAAGGGGGGGAAAGATGGACATTGATGAATTATTAAAAATTGCCATCGAAGCCGATGCTTCAGATCTTCATCTAAAGGCGGGAAATTATCCCATTATTCGGGTTCATGGGCGTTTGAAACCGCTAACTAGTTTTTCGCGCCTCACAGTTAAAGACACCCTGGAGATGGCCGATCAAATTACCAGCGATCACCAAAAAGAGGTACTAAGAAAAAACTTAGACCTTGATTTAGCCTATAGTTTGCCTGGGTTTGGCCGTTTTCGAGGTTCCATTTATCACCAAAGGGGAAGTATTGCCATTGTTTTACGAATTATTCCGCTGGAGGTTAAAACCATTTCCGAGTTAAATCTCCCCCCAGTGTTAGAAAAAATTTCCATGGAGCAACGAGGATTAGTTTTAGTCACCGGGACAACAGGATCAGGAAAAACTACCACTTTGGCGGCCATGATTGATCATGTCAATTCCAACCGAATTGAAAATATCATCACCATTGAAGATCCGATTGAATATCTTCACCGGGATAAAAAATCCACCATCAGCCAAAGAGAAGTGGGGGTAGATGTTGTCGACTTTGAACGAGGTTTAAGAGCCTCACTTCGTGAGGATCCAGATGTTATCTTGGTCGGCGAGATGCGCGACCGGGAAACAATTGAAACTGCTCTCCTGGCCGCCGAAACAGGTCATCTGGTGTTAAGTACCCTTCATACTCTTGATGCCCCGGAAACGATTAACCGCATTGTTTCTGTTTTTGCCCCCCATCATCAGCGCCAGGTCCGCCTGCAGCTGGCTAGCATTTTGAAAGCGGTCATCTCTATGCGCCTTATTCCCACTAAAGATGGAAAAGGTCGTGTTCCGGCGGTAGAAGTAATGGTTAATACCTCTTATATTGCTGATTGTATTCAGGATCGAGAAAAAACATCTTTAATCCGGGATGCTATTGCTCAAGGAGTTTCACAATATGGAATGCAGACATTTGATCAATCGGTTTATCAACTTTATAAGGAAGGATTCATTTCTTACGAACAGGGCCTTCGTTATTCTTCCAGTCCTGACAATTTCAAGTTACGGGTTATGGGGATTAGATCAACCCTCGATGTGGCTCTTGAAGACATGGAGCGCTCGATGGGTAAAGTTATTCGAGAGGAGGAGGTAGCTGAGGAAGAGGAATGAAAGCACAAGAAATTCGGGAAACATTTCTCAATTTTTTTGCCCAGAAAAAGCATAAGATAGTAAAAAGCTCATCGTTGATTCCCAAGGATGATCCCACCATTCTTTTCACCAACGCTGGAATGAATCAATTCAAAAATGTATTTCTCGGGCTTGAGAGACGATCATACTCACGAGCAGCCACGGTTCAAAAATGTATGCGAGTCAGTGGTAAACATAATGATTTAGAACAGGTAGGTCGAACAAGTAAGCATCATACTTTTTTTGAAATGCTAGGAAATTTTTCCTTTGGAGATTATTTCAAAAGAGAAGCTATCCACTATGCCTGGGAATTAATGACTGCTGTTTTTGGTTTTCCCCCGGAAAAATTATATATTACGGTTTATGTTGATGATGACGATGCCTTCCAAGTCTGGAAAGATGAAATTGGTATTCCCGAAAATAGGATATTTCGTTTCGGCCGGGAGGATAATTACTGGGCCATGGGGGATATCGGGCCCTGTGGTCCTTGTTCGGAAATTCATTTTGACCTTGGCTCAGAATTAGAAGAAGGTTCACCGGCCGAATTAATTGCCCAGGGGAGTGACCGCTTTCTGGAGTTATGGAATCTAGTTTTTATGCAATTCTATCAAGATGAACAAGGACAAGTTCATCCGTTGCCTTCTCCCTCAATTGATACCGGGATGGGGTTGGAGAGGATGGCTACTTGCCTGCAAGGGAAAAAGAGTAATTTTGAAACCGATCTTTTCCTTCCGATTATCCAGAGAGTCATGGAGCTCAGCCAGGAAGATTATCCCACCCGGACGGAAAAAGATGCATCCTTTCGAATTATTGCTGATCATATTCGCTCTATTTCCTTTTTAATCGGGGATGGTGTAATGCCGGCCAATGAAGGCCGCGGTTATGTTTTAAGAAGATTAATCCGGCGCGCTTTTCGCCATGGACAAAAATTGGGGTTAGATCAACCCTTTTTATATCAACTTGTTGCCGTAGTTAGCGAAATAATGAAAGATGCTTATCCTGAGTTGCTGGATTCGGTTCAGTTTATTACTCAAGTTTGCCTAGCTGAAGAAGAACGTTTTTCCCAAACTCTTCATTCCGGCTTAAAAACTTTTTACCATTTTGTGGAAAAAACCATAAAGGAAAAGAAGAAAATTCTTCCTGGTGAGGTGATATTTAAACTATATGATACTTATGGTTTCCCTCTTGATTTATCTCGAGAATTAGCAGCTGAAAGAAATTTAGATATTGATGAACAAGGCTTTCAAAAAGAATTAGAGAAACAGAGAACAAAAGCTCGCTTGCACTGGAAGGGAGACCAAGAATTACGAGAAAAAGCTGTTTACGGAAATCTTAAAGGATTAAAAAGTGAATTCGTGGGTTACGAGATGACCAGTTTGGCTGAAGCGAAAGTTCTGGCTTTAGTTAAAGATGGTCAACTGGTCAAAGAGTTAGGAGAAGGAGAAGAAGGAGAGATTATCCTTGATAAGACTCCTTTCTATGCTGAAGCTGGAGGCCAAATTGGTGACACCGGTTATTTGAAGAGTGCTTACTTTTCAGGCCAGGTAACCAATGCTTTTTACCCCCTCCCGGAAGTAATTGCCCATCAAGCCAAAGTATTTTCAGGAAAAATTAAGGTGGGAGATATTATTGAAGCAGTTATCAATAATGAACAACGAAAAAGCATCAGCCGTAATCATACGGCCACCCATCTTCTCCATGCTGCTCTCCGGCAAATGCTGGGTGATCATGTCAAACAAGCTGGGTCTCTCGTGGCTGCCGATAGGTTAAGGTTCGATTTTACTCATTTTGCTGCCCTAAGTTCAGCTCAGATCCAACAGTTAGAAGAAATGATAAACCAAAAGATTAGAGAAAATATTCTTGTTGAGGTCAGAGAAACGACTTTAGAAGAAGGCTTAAAAGAAGGAGCAATGGCAATTTTTGAAGAAAAATATGGTGAACAAGTTCGAATGATTTGTATTGGTGACTTCAGTAAAGAGCTTTGTGGAGGAGTTCACGTTCGGCAGACAGGAGAAATTGGTGTTTTTAAAGTTCTCTCCGAGGCCAGCGTGGCCGCTGGGATGAGAAGAATTGAAGCTGTTACCGGGAAGGCAGCCTTGAAATATTTTCAGGAAATCGAGGAGTTAACTAACCAAATTTCTCTAGTCCTGAATACTTCCAAGAAAGAAATGCTGACTCAACTGGAAAGATTGAAAGAAAATTTGAAAAGAAAAGAAAAAGAAATTGAACAACTTAGAGCTAAGATTTTTCAAAGTCAGGTTAAATTTGATGAACAAAACTTGGTGGAAGTGGATAGAATCAAGATCTATGTTAAAAAGATCGAAGGCATAAATCAAAATGAAATCAGAAACTTAGCTGATAACCTTAAGCAAAGATTGGGATCAGGTGTAGTGGTCTTAGGGACCAAGCTAGGAAATAGAGTTTTAGTGGTCGTTTCCGTTTCCAAAGAAGCCTCTTCGCTTGTCCCCGCTAATATTCTTATTGACAAGATAGCCCCTTTAATTGAGGGTGGGGGAGGAGGAAGAGCTGATTTTGCCCAAGCCGGGGGCAAGAAAGTTAGCGAACTTGACCAAGTCCTCGAGAGAATTCCCCAAATGGTTAGAGAAATAAGGGAAGAAAAAAATCACCTTTAAAGGTGATTGAAAAATAAGAATTAAATATATATATTATTAATAACAAAAGAACAATGAGGGGTTTTAACCAAAAAATATACATGTTGATAATTTTTTGCTTTTGTTTGCTCCTTATTTACCCCCTGACAGCTAAGGCCGGTCTCCGAACAGAGATTCAAAAAATTGTCGAAGATATTGCTCAGAAATACAGCTTGGATCCAACCCTCATCCACTCAATAATTAAAATTGAATCAAATTATGACCCCTGGGCCATCTCACCCAAAGGAGCTATGGGTCTAATGCAGTTGATGCCCTCCACCGCTAGCCAATATGGCGTTAGGAACATTTTTGACCCTCGGGAAAATATTGAGGGAGGAGTAAAATACCTTAAAGATCTTATTCGTCTTTATCAGGGGAAAACGGACTTGGTCCTGGCGGCTTATAATGCTGGTCAAGAAGCCATCAAGAAATTTGGCGGGATACCTCCTTATCCGGAAACTATAAATTATATTGAAAAAGTGAAGGCCTCTTACCAACAACCCTTCATCAAGACCAAGACAAAAATTTATAAATTCATCGACAAGCGGGGTAGAGTAGTCCTGACTAATGATCGTCTCTATTATCTTCGCCATCGCCAGGATGGTTGATATTTCCTGCCTTTGCTGTTAAATTGGCAATTCCTTTCTCCCCCTAAGGATAGATATTTGAGGAATCCTCTAAGACTTAAACAGGAGATAATAACTGGCGCTTCATTTTTATTTGGCCTCCGATTGGCTTCTAACTAAATAAATTTACTAACCGATCATTTATTATCTATTCTTTAAGGCCAATTACTATTCCATCCAGACCTGAGAAATGCATCTCCTCATTCATGACCAGCGGAAAGTGGAAGAATAACTGAATTTAACAGGATAGTTTTGCCTAGTTGCCTTTAACGGGTAAAATCCGGGGAACTATTTCAAAGGAAGCCGGTAGCAAGCCAATCACCTCTCCATCAATCTCAATCAGAACTGGCTCTTTTTCGTTTACTGGATAGACTTTAACTTTTTTAGCCCGGTGAAAATCAATTTTAGGGTGGCTTAAATGGTTCCCGAGATAAATTCGCCACACATGACGTAGAAATTCGAAAGTTTTCATGCCCTTGACCAAAATAACATCAAATAGCCCATCATCTAAGTTAGCGTGGGGGGCAATCTTCATGCCTTTGCCGAAAACTCGTCCATTGGCGATGGCCCCAGCTAGATATTCCCCGGAAGGGAGTTCTTGGTCATCCAAAATTATCCGTAATTTTTTATTTTGGTAGTGAAAAAAACTTTGGAGAAGACTTCGAAAATAAGAAGAGGCTTTTCTCTGGCGACCAAACTTTTCCATATGAGCTACGACTTCTCCTCCAATCCCGAAATCGCCAACGTTAATAAATAGCCTTTCTTTTTCACTTCCTGAAAAAGAAGTAAAACGTAAAAGGCCAACATCAATTTTTTTAGTTGTTGCCTGAATAATCGTTTCGATAGCTCTTCTTAGGTTTAAGGGAATGTTTAGGCTTTTGATAAAATCACAGCCTGTTCCCGAAGGGATAATACCTAGAGTAGCTTCCTTATTGATTAAATTGTTTTCTTCAAAAAATCCATTAGCTATTTCATTGATAGTGCCGTCCCCCCCAACCCCGACAATTAATTCGGTTCCTTCTTTGACGGCAGCTCGGGAGATTTCGGTGGCTTGGGCTGGTTTCTCAGTAAAAGTATAGGAAAATTCCTGGAAAAAATGACGAAGTGCTTCTTTAATCCTTTGCCAACGTTTTTTGGTCCTTCCTCGATCAGAGGCAGGATTAACGATGACTTGAATTTTCTGGCGGAAGGACATCAACTTGACCTGGGGTAGTTTTTTTCTTCCCAAAAAGGGTCGCCCCGAGAATTCCTCCCAGGGCACCGAGGGAAGCAAAAATGATAGCACTAATTAATAAACTTAACAAGAACATAGCCGCCGAGGCGGGACCAAATCCTCTATCAAGGAAATTTTCCCAGCCAGCCGGCATTTCTTCAGTGAATTCCGCCATTCTTTCCATAAAACGCTGGAAAACTCGGGCATTGACTGCTTGAAGAGGAAGGCTGATGATGGCATCAACAATGGCGGCGATGATACCAGTCAATAAGCCGACAATGGCACCATCTCCAACGGGAAGAGAATGAGGATAATCTTTAGCTAAAAGATAAGACGCCAACATAGCCCCGGCGATGATCCATAAGCAGCAAAGGCAATTAAAAAAAGGAATGGCTGAGAATAATCCAGCGATTCCTCCTCCAATAAGAGCAGGGATTAGCATTGCTGGCTTTTGGTTGCTCATTAGTTCTCCTCCAACTTGTTTATTCTAAGATTTTTTCTTTCTCTAAAGCAAGAACTATTTTCGGTTCAGCTTGTACTTCTTGATCTTTGTTTTAACTTTGTTTTAACGGGCTTTAAATAAGAGCATTAAAATCCACTTCAATAAGTTTGAAGTCAAGAAAGAATTAAATAGAATATACTAAAAAAGAAAAATAATTACTTGTTTTTTCCAGATTGGGCTAAAGCTTCGCTTAGGCCGTAAAGAAAATAAAAAGGAAGAATGAGTCCCCAGATGAGGCCGGTTGTCAATCGAACCCAAGTTGAAGTCGACCAAAGGTGAAAAAAATTGCCCAGAGAATCAAGCCCAATTGGCAAAGAAAAAAGAAGTAAGTAGAAAAGATGGGGAAGAAGAGGCCGAGTTGTTCCCCCAAAAAACGGATAAATCACGAGACCAAGGAAAAAGCCTAAATAGATACCTGTGCATCGTCCACACACCGCTAAGGAATGCCCCCAAAGCTGAAAACAACGAGAGGGCACCTGGTGGCAAAAAGGGCTGAAAAGACCATAAATTAAAGTGCCCCACGGATTATGGATGCTTTGCAGATAGGGAGCTAAAAAGATTAACGAGACAAGAAGTGAGGAACCGATTAAAGTGCCAAAATAAACTATTTTTAACTTGCCTAAAAAAATGTTTTCATGTTTATTATCCATGGTCGATTAGAAAATAATCATATCATTGAGAAAAGTATTTTTCCAATTAACTCAGGTTAATTCAGGCTCAGAAATTTGATTTATATTTGACATGATAGCGCTTCGCAGTGTAAATTTATTTCTGCATTTGCCAGTTGTTTATTGTGGCCAATAAAAAGGAAAAGAATTTTATCGCTAAGATCTTAATGTTGAAAAAAAGAAGTGATAAGGTCGGCCAAAAGAGTAAATTTATTACTATTATTATGCTTATTTGCCGATCAAGTAGGTAATGGTGAAAAATCATGCAGCTGACTCTAATGAAGGCTTCAATAAAATTTCCCATAAAAAAATGATGATTATAAAAAAAGAGGAGGTAATCATGTCCAAGAGAAAATTATCTTTAGGGTTAATCTTGCTTGCTCTTTGTATTTCCTTTACCTTCCTGCAAGGAGCAGTTAGTGAGCAGGTTTTAGAAAATGTGTTTTCATTTACTGTGTTAGGACCTAATAAAGAAACATTAGCCAAGGGTACTGGGTTTCTCGTTGCCAAACAAATATTGGTCACTAATTATCATTTAATAAGTCAAGCAGTTAATAAAGTAGAAGGTCTTAATTATAAAGGAAAGAAAGTTAAATTTGATGGAATAATCAGTTTTGATAAGAATTTCAACCTTGCTCTCTGTAAAGTTAACCAGAAAAAACTAGGGCTAAAACTAGGAAATTTTGGCTCTCTTCAAGCAGGGAAAAAAGTGACAGTGGTTGGTTCGAATGAATCGGGTGATATTGTTGAGTTTAATGGCGAAGTTAAGGATATACATGAAATAAACTCTTCGTTGAGCGTGGCTGAATTAACTATCTCAGGACCCCAAACTTTATCTGGTGCTCCGGTTCTAGATGAGAGCGGAGTGGTGGTTGGCGTACTGATGGTTTTGGAAGGGGGGCGAAAAGTTGCCCTGCCGGTGGACGGGATAGGCCGGCTTTCCCAAACCAGTGTTGTTAAGAAATTTAAGCAATGGAAGGCAGAAAAATATTTTGACACTCTGGAAGGATCGCTTTTGGCCGGGCGGATATACGAAGCTGTTGGAGAATCAGGCCGGGCGCAAATACATTTAGAAAATGCCGTAAAATTGAATCCCAACGATGTCGAGCTTCTTCTTCAATTGGCGGAAATTTACAGCGAACAAAGGAATTTTGAATCCGCCATTTCCACTTATGAAAAAGTTCTCCAACAGCAGCCTGATCGAGATGATGTTTATCTAAAAATTGGTAATGTTTACTTAAACATGATGAAATGGAACGAAGCGATTGCATCTTTTCAGAAAGCCTACGAGCTCAATCAACAAAATGAAAAGACTTATCTCTATATGGGGCAAGCTTACGAAGAACTTCGCCAATTTGACAAGGCGGCCGAATCCTACGAAAAATATGTCAGCTTCAATCCTGAAGACAAAGCCGAGGTCGAGAAAAGAATCGGTTTGTGCAAGATGGAAATCGAAGATTTCCAGGGAGCGGCCAAGGCTTTTGCTCAAGCCTTAAAGAAATTTACCCAAGACTTGGACTTACATGAAAACTATGCCCAAGCTCTTTTAAAAGCTAAGATGTATGATGAAGCTGCTCAGAAGTATTATGAACTAGCTCAACTTAATCCCGAGCGGGCTGAGATTTATTTCAATACAGTTGTCAGGATGTATGATGAAGCTAAAATGCCCGAAAAAGCTGTCGAAGCAGCCCAGAAAATGGTCGAAGCTAAACCTCAAAGTGATACTGCTCATTACAACTTGGGATATTTGTATGTTCGTTTAAAAAGATTCAAGGAAGCAGTGGATGTTTTTAAAAAAGTTATCGAGTTGCGGCCTGATAACGATTACGCCTATTACAATTTAGGCTATTGTTATAATCAGACTAAAAATTACCGGGAAGCCATCAAAGCATTTCAAAAATTCGCGGAAATCAACCCCGATGATCCTAACGGTTGGTTTAATATTGGGATTAACTACATGATGCTGAAGAATTTTGGAGCGGCCTTAGAACCTCTGAAAAAAACAGTGGAGTTGAAGCAAGATTTCAGCGTGGCTTGGTACAACCTGGCTATCACCTATTTGAACCTTAATGATCGTTATAGTGCCATTGATATCCTGGAAAAACTGAAAACTCTTGACCCTTCTTTGGCACAACGACTTCGGGATATCATTTCTCGCTACTAGAAATTCCCTCTAGATTAATCCGCTTATGCCAAGGACAAACAGTTCCCAACTATTAGATGAGCTGCAACGTAAATATCGTCAAACTCATCCCAAGTCCAAGGATTACTTCGAGAAATCTCTAAAATACTTAATTCAAGGAGGAAGTCATAATCTCCGGCTATTACCTCCTTTTCCTTTTTATGATCTTCAAGCGAAAGGCTCTCAAGTCGTTGATCTTGATGGCCATAGATATATTGACTTTTGGCAGGGGCATTTCTCTAACATTTTGGGCCACAACCCTCCATTTGTCCTGGCAATAATTCAGGATTATTTGCAACAGGGTCAAGGATTAATTACTGGTTTTCCAGGGATTTATCAAAAAAAACTGGCGGAGCGTATTCTAAGCCGTATTCCCCATGCCGAAGCAATTAGGTTTACAACCAGCGGAACTCTGGCTTCGATGTATGCCATCATGCTGGCCAGAGGTTATACGCAAAGAGATATCGTATTCAAAGTTGGAGGCGGATGGCATGGATCCCATCCCTATGCATTGAAGGGAATTACGAAATTTGACTTTGGGTTGCAGAGCCTTGAATCAGCCGGATTACCCTCAAGTATCGATCAAGAAGTAATAACCGTTGATTTTAATAACCAAGCTGATCTTGAAGAAAAGTTCCAACAGCTAGGGGAAAAAGTTGCCTGTTTAATTATGGAGCCCTTTATCGGGGCTGGAGGGTTTATTTTTGCTCATCCGGCCTATCTCCAAAAAGCACGAGACTTAACTAAGAGATATGGAGCCGTTTTTATTTTGGACGAAGTTGTTTCCGGCTTTCGCTTCCATGCCGGAGTTCTTCAGACTCTCTACAATATCGAAGCTGACCTGACTGTGCTGGGCAAGGCAATTGGAGGAGGAATGCCGGTCAGTGCGGTTGCTGGCAGAAGAGATATCCTTGAGCTTTGTGGCCCCCAGGCACCACCGGAACAGCGAGTTAAGTTCGAAGGAGGAACTTTTTCGGCTCATCCCTTGGGCATGTTGGCTGGAGCGACCTACATCCAACATCTCATCGAGAATGAAAATGACATCTATCCACGAATAGGAAAGATGGGTGCCCGAGTTAGAGAAAATATCGAAAATATATTTAGAAGTTATGGATTTTTTGTACGATGCACTGGGGGAGACAGTAAGCTAGGATTTCCAAGCTCCCTGGTTGGAGTTCACTTTCTGCTGCAGGATTTAGCAACCATTGACTCTCCAACTCAAGTTTTTAATCCCCATGTTAGTGATTATATAGTCCGGGAATTAATCTTCAAGCTAGCCATGTTGGAAGAAGGTTTTCATATTTTTCATGGTTTTGGAGCCCTAACGGCAGCTCACGCGGAGGAAGAAGTAAATAAAGCCTTGGAAGCGGTGGATAGAATAGCCAGTTACTGGCAAAAAATTGGTTTTCAATTCAAGGAGTAGACAACCATGACTGTAAAACGAGAAGAGTTTGCCTCGCGGTGGGGAATCATCTTGGCTGGTCTTGGAATGGCGGTAGGAACTGGAAACATGTGGCGCTTTCCAAGAATCGTGGCTCAATACGGAAGTGGCGCTTTTATGCTTGTCTGGATCTTTTTCCTTTTTCTTTGGGGGATTCCCCTTTTAGTTATCGAAATGTCCATTGGCAAGAAGACAAGAAAAGGAGTAATCGGCTCTTTTGTTGAACTTATGAGTGAGAAGAAGGCCTGGATGGGCACCTTTGTAACCTTTGTTACCGCCGCGATAACCTTTTATTATACGGTTGTCACCGGTTGGTGTTTAAAGTATTTTATTGCCACTATATTTCAAGGATTGGTGCATAAGAATCCCACGCAGTTTTGGGACTCTTTTGCTTCTTCATGGCAGCCAGCCTTCTTTCATTTCTTAGCTATTTTTATCGGTTGTGCCATTATTTACGCCGGCGTCGTCAAGGGAATTGAACGAGCTAACAGGATTTTTATCCCTTCTCTATTTTTGATCTTAATCATTGCCTCGGTAAGATCGATTTCTTTACCTGGTGCTTTAGCAGGATTAGACTTTCTCTTTTCTCCTAACTTAAAAATGCTTGGTGACTATCGCCTTTGGCTTAATGCTCTGAGTCAAACCGCCTGGTCAACAGGGGCAGGTTGGGGCTTAATGCTAACTTACGCTGTCTATTCCCATAAAAAAGAAAACCCGGTTCGAACAGCCACTACTCTTGGTTTTGGCGATTATGTGGCCTCTTTGTTGGCTGCTATCACTGTTATCCCGGCTGTTTTTTCCTATTTTGCCGGGCAAGGGGTGGCCCACCAACAAGTAATCAAGGTCATGTCTGAAGGCAATCGGGGTTTAACTTTTACTTGGATTCCGACTTTGTTTGCTCATATTCCAGGGGGAACTTTTTTCCTGGCGCTCTTTTTCTTAGCTTTATGCTTTGCCGCCTTTTCTTCTTTGATTAGCCAATTGGAATTAATAACTCGAGTGATCATTGATTCCGGAGCTACTCGTCGCCTGGCCGTCATTATCGTGGGCCTAACTTGTTTCTTCTTAGGCCTTCCTTCCGCCTTGTCCCTGGGATTTTTTGATAATCAAGACTGGGTCTGGGGGCTGGGTTTAATGGTCAGTGGCTCGTTCATTATCATGCTGGTCATCAAGGTAGGAACACGTAAGTTTCGCCGCGAAATCATTCCTGAAATAAGCCGAGGACCGCTAAAAACTTGGATTTTTGATGTGCTGGTCAAGTTCTTGATGCCTATCCAAGTTATAGCCATGCTGGTTTGGTGGTTCTGGTCAAGTTATAAAAGCAATCCCCGCACTTGGTTTAATCCCTTTCTTACCAGCTCGGTGGGAACTGTGCTCCTCCAGTGGGGAGTGGCCATTATTGTTTTCCTCTTCTTAAATAAAACCATTGCCCGTTTACAGACCAAAAGTTTAGGGGAATGAAGGCGACCTGGTCAATTGACAGGAAAGGAAGGTTGTGGTAAAAAATAGAGTCGTTCAGACATTAAATCCCATCCTTTTGACTGTTAAGGGCAGGTGGCGAAATTGGCATACGCGCTAGGCTTAGGACCTAGTTCCTGAGAAGGAGTGCGGGTTCGAATCCCGCTCTGCCCACCAATTTAAATCCAGGGAATAAATAAATGGCACAGACTAAACACAAAATCATCGAAATAAGCCCGACCAAAAGAAAATTAGAAGTGGAAGTTTCGCCCGAAAGGGTAAGTGAGGAATATAACCAGGTTCTGGAAAGATATCGTCGCCAAGTAAAATTAAAAGGGTTTCGCCAAGGAATGGCTCCTAAAAACTTAGTCGAATCCGTTTATCGAGAAGACATTGAACAAAAGGTTACCAGCTCCTTGGTGCCTAGTATTCTCGAGGAGATTTTGCGCGAAAATAAGATCATTCCAGCTGATACTCCCCAGATCAAAAACATTAACTTTAAAGCCGGAGAACCGCTTACTTTTACCTCTGAATTTGATGTTTGGCCGGAAATAAAAGCACCTGATTTTCGTCAGATTAAATTGACCAAAAAGAAACACCGCGTCACCCAAAAAGACATCGAAGCCACTCTTAAACAGCTCCAACAACGATCCACCCAGTATTTACCGGTGGAAAAGAGAGGTGTCAAGGAGAGTGACTTCGTTATTCTTGAAATTCAAGGTAAGAATGTGGACACTAAGCGATTTCTTCCTAAGGAAAAAGTAACGGTCTTGGCTGGCCATGAGGAGAATGAACCTCAGCTTAATCAGGCTATTCTGGGGAAAAAAGCTGGTGATCAGGTCACTTTTACCGTAAAGTATCCCCCTGATAGTCCCCATCGTCGCTTAGCCGGTAAAACAATTGAATATCATTTGACCATAACTGGTATTAAAGAGAAGAAAGTTCCTCTTTTAAATGATGATTTTGCCCGGGAATGGGGTGATTTTGGTAGCCTGGAAGAATTGAAGAAGAAGATAAAAGAAGAGTTATCCCAAGCTAAAAAAGAAGAAGCTCGTCGAGAACAAGAAGAAGAGCTGATTAATAGACTTTTAGAAGAGGTCAATATCGAGGTTCCAGCTTCGGTTATTGAAAAAGAAAAAATTGCTCTTCTTCGCCGCTGGCTGAGTGAACAACCTCAAAGATCATTGTCATCTGAAGATTATGCCCAGCTGCAGCAACAGGCCAAAGTAGAGGCAGAAAAAACAATCAAGAAGCAGCTGCTCCTGAGCAAAATTGCGCAAGAAGAGAAGATAGAAGTTACCGACCAAGAACTCGAGGAAGAATTGAAAAAGATCGGAGAAAAAAATAAGCTTTCCTCTTCTCAGGTTCGCCAAATTCTCCAGAATCAGGGCCGGTTGGAAGAAGTTAAACATTCTTTGTTGCTCCGCCGGACAATTGACTTTTTACTGGATTCAGTTATAATAGAATGAAAAATAAATCCATGACTTTAATCCCCTTTATCGTTGAACAAGATGGCCGAAGCGAACGAGCCTATGATATTTTCTCGCGGCTATTAAAAGATCGAATAATTTTCGTTGGTCAGCAAATAACTGACGATTTGGCCAATTTAGTGATTGCTCAATTGCTTTATTTGGAAGCGGAAAACCCCGAAGGAGAAATTTCTCTTTACATTAATTCTCCCGGGGGAAGCATCACCGCTGGTTTGGCTATTTATGATACCATACAGTTTATTTCCTCAGATGTAACCACCATCTGCGTGGGGCAAGCTGCTTCCATGGCGGCCATACTTTTGGCGGCCGGAGCCTCCGGCAAACGGTATTCTTTGCCTAACTCGCGAATTGTTCTCCATCAGCCTTTTGGGGGTTTTCAAGGCCAGGCTTCAGATATTGCCATTCAGGCTAAAGAAATTTTAAGAATTAGAGAAAGTATTAATCAAATTCTTGTTAAACATACAGGGCAACCCTTGGAAAGGATACAAAAAGATATTGAACGGGATTTCATTATGACTCCCGCCCAAGCTTTAAAATATGGCTTAATTGATGAGGTCATTCAAAACCGGGCACCTCAACAAAAAAAGTCATCGAGAAAGAAGGATTTGAGCCCTCAATTAACTAAAGTCAAAAGAGAAAGATAAATGGATGATCAACAGGACCGCACCATAAACACATTAGCCAAATGTAGCTTCTGTAATCGACCGCAATCAATGGTCAATAAATTGATTGCTGGCCCCAGTGGCGTTTATATTTGTGATAGCTGCGTTGAACTGGCTCATTCGATAATTTTTACGGAAAAGGCCGAGGATAAGAAGAGAAAATACACCCAAACAGTGCTTACTCCGCAACAAATAAAAAAGGAATTAGACGAATATATTGTTGGGCAAGATGAAGCTAAAAAGAAGATTTCCGTGGCCGTCTACAACCACTATAAACGAATTGCCTTAGCTGAAACCATTAAAGATGTCGAGTTAACCAAAAGCAATATTTTATTAATTGGTCCCACGGGAACCGGAAAAACTTTAATGGCACAAACTCTAGCCAAAATTTTATCTGTTCCTTTTGCTATTGCTGATGCTACTTCTCTTACCGAAGCTGGTTATGTGGGCGAGGATGTAGAGAACATAATTCTTAAATTATTCCAAGCCGCTAAAGGAAACATCGAGAAAACCCAAAAAGGAATTATCTATATAGATGAAATTGATAAGATTAGCCGCAAAAGTGAAAGCCCCTCCATTACCAGAGACGTTTCTGGTGAAGGAGTCCAACAAGCCCTTCTTAAAATCTTGGAGGGAACTGTAGCTAATGTTCCACCGCAAGGAGGACGAAAGCATCCCTATCAAGAGTTTATTCCTGTTGATACAACCAATATTTTATTCATCTGTGGTGGAGCTTTTATCGGGCTGGAGAAAATTATTGCCCAACGTATAGGGCGGACTCAAGTTGGCTTTAAACAGGATTCAGCAAGAAGCCGGAAAAAAGATCTTGAAGAACTTTACCGGGAATTAATTCCCCATGATTTAATTAAGTTTGGTTTAATTCCCGAACTTGTGGGGAGAATTCCAGTGGTGGCTACTTTTCACGATTTGACAGAAAAAGACCTAGTCGATATCCTGACTAAACCAAAAAATGCTATAATTAAACAATATAAAAAATTGTTTGAAACAGAAGGAGTAAAATTGGAGTTCACGCGAGAAGCTTTAAACATGATCGCGCGAAAGTCAATCGAGAAGAAACTAGGAGCCCGGGGATTGCGAAGCATCATTGAAGATTTGATGGTAGATTTGATGTTTTATCTTCCTTCCTTAGAAAAGAAAACGACCATCAAAGTTACCAAAAAGATGGTCGAGCAAAATCAACTGGTTTTTAATTTGCCCAAACAGGCTGTTGGGGTTTAAGATGGAATATAAAATCAATTCGGAAGTTATTAGTAACATTCCTTTAATCCCCTTGCGGGACTTGATCGTTTTTCCCTCAACTCTGGTTCCTTTTATCATTGGCCGGCAATCCTCAATTAAAGCATTGGAAAGAGCCACTTCTAAAGATAAGTTGATCTTCCTTTCGGCTCAAATGGACGCTTCCCTCGATAATCCTCGTCCCCAAGATATCTACACCATGGGAGTGGTGGCTAAAATCGTTCGAGCGGTGAAGATGGATGACCGCAACATTAAAATAATTGTCGAAGGAAAAAAGAGAGCTCGTATTTTAGAATATCTTAGTACTTATCCTTTTTACCAAGTTTTGATTAAAGAAGTTCGTGAGTTTGAAGAAGATAATGTTGATTTAAGAGAAACTTTAAAGAAAGTCCTCGATTTATTCGAAGAATATCTTAAATTAAGCCAAAACGCTAGTTTCGATTCGATAATTCCTGCTCTCCGAGATAACAGTCCTGGTCGAGTGGCCGACATTATTTCTTCTCATCTTTACATTTCCCTAGAGGAAAAACAGAATCTCCTGGAAACCATTAATTCTAACGAGCGGATTCGCCGCTTAATGTTTGTCTTGGAGAATGAAATCCTTAAAATCCAAGCTCAAACAGGCAAGGGAGGAACAAGGAAAACAAAAAAGTCGCCTCCTTTTCGAAGTCAAAAACAAAAGGTTTTCCCTTCTGGGTTAAATATGAAGTCCAAGGAAGATCAACCAAACGAGATTGAAGAATTAAAGGCGAAAGTTGCTGAAGCCGGGATGCCCAAAGAAGCCGAAGAGAAAGCTTTGAAGGAGATTGAACGCCTGGAATCAATGCCTCCGATGTCAGCCGAAGCAACTGTTTGTCGAAATTATTTAGATTGGCTGATATCTTTACCATGGAATAAAAAATCGAGAGAAAAACGCGATTTAAAATTGGCCGCCAAAATTCTAGATGAAGATCATTATGGGCTGGATAAAGTTAAAGAAAGAATACTCGAATATTTGTCTATTCGCCAGTTGGTCAAAAACCCCAAAGGAGTAATTCTAGGCTTGATTGGTCCTCCAGGAGTAGGGAAGAGTTCGCTAGGCAAATCAATTGCCCGCGCCACGGGAAGAAAGTTTGTTCGCCTTTCTTTAGGTGGGGTCAGAGACGAGGCTGAAATACGAGGACATCGGCGAACATACATCGGTGCCTATCCGGGCCGCATTATCCAAATGATTAAAAAAGCGGGCACCAAAAACCCTGTTTTTCTCCTTGATGAAGTGGATAAAATGAGTATGGATTTTAGAGGTGATCCAGCTTCGGCCTTAATGGAAGTTCTTGATCCTGAGCAAAATAGTACTTTTCTTGACCATTATATCGATACTGAATTTGATCTTTCTCAAGTAATGTTTGTGGTCACGGCCAACATGTTGGAACCGGTTCCTAAACCACTAATTGACCGGATGGAGATTATCCGTCTTCCCGGCTACACCGAGGATGAAAAAATTCAAATCGGTAAGCACTTTCTTTTGCCGAAACAGATGAAAGCCCATGGATTAAGGCCTAATAATCTTCATATCAGTGATAAAGCCCTCCAAAAAATAATAAGAGAATACACACGGGAAGCCGGGGTTCGCAATCTAGAAAGAGAAATTACCAGTATTTGCCGAAAGGTGGTTAAAAAGGTCGTCAGTAAAGGTAAAAGCTATAATGAGCGGGTTACGCCCCGAAGTCTTGAGAAGTATCTAGGTATTCCGCGCTATAAACGTTCCGAAATAGATAAAAAGGATGAAGTGGGTGTGGCCATTGGCATGGCCTGGACCGAATTTGGTGGTGAACTTCTTTCTTTCGAAGCTACTAAAATTCAAGGGAAAGGCAACTTTACTTTAACTGGCCAACTGGGTGAGATCATGCAGGAAAGTGCCCAAGCTGCTTTCAGTTATGTCCGAGGAAAAATGTATAATCTGGGCTTGTCTCAAAATCTTCATCGTGATTTTGATATTCACATTCATGTTCCGGAAGGAGCTGTTCCCAAAGAAGGACCTTCGGCGGGAATTACTATTGCTACGGCCATTATTTCGCTTTTAACAGGCATTCCCGTGAATAAAAAAGTGGCTATGAGTGGGGAAATAACCTTGAAAGGCAAAGTTCTTCCGGTGGGGGGAATAAAAGAGAAATTATTAGCTGCTTATCGGGAAGGGATAAAAGTAGCTATTCTTCCTCTTGATAATAAACCAGATTTAAAAGATTTACCTAAGAAGCTCAAAGAGAATATGACCATTCATTTTGTTGACCATATGGACCAGGTTTTAGACATTGCTTTAGTTGAGGATATTACCAAGTATGCCCAGGCGAAAAAGGCCGAGGAAAAGAAAGGTTTAGCAAAAAAAGAAGAAGAAAAAAAAGATGAAGCATCTGCTTCTGATCAACCAGTAACTCATTAGTTTCAACACATAAATTAAATTTATTTCGTTGTCCAAAATTTAGATCAAACCACCATAAAGGAGAGTAGTAAAATGGCTGAGTTGAATTTACTTGACCTTGAAGAAAAGAGTCTTGATGAATTAATGTCTATCGCCGGAGAAATGGGAGTAGACAAGGAGGAGATTAAACAATCAGACCATCATAGCTTGATGTTCAAAATTCTTGAAGCTCAGGCCCGCCAAAATGGACTTCTTTTTTCCGAAGGGGTTTTAGAATGCTTGGAAGATGGCTTTGGATTTTTGCGAGCTCCCGAGTTCAGTTACTTGCCCAGTCCCGATGACATTTACGTCTCACCTTCTCAAATAAGGAAGTTTCAATTGCGAACTGGAGATACTATTTCCGGAGTTGTTCGACCGCCAAAGAATGGGGAAAAGTATTTTGCTCTGATCAAGATTGAAGCCATCAATTTCATGCACCCCGATGTAACTATTGAGCAGAGAAGAAATGTTCATTTCGAGCACCTGACCCCTCTTTATCCGTTCGAAAAAATCAAACTCGAAGACAAGAATCACAAGAATTTAAATGCGCGAGTGATGGATCTTTTAACTCCGATTGGAAAAGGTCAACGAGGATTAATCGTTTCTCCCCCCCGAGCAGGAAAAACTACCTTATTGAAAACCATCGCCAAGTCCGTTGAAATCAATCACCCTGAGATGTATCTAATTGTCCTCTTAGTGGCTGAACGACCAGAAGAAGTTACGGATTTTAAAAGAAGTGTCAGAGGAGAAGTAGTTGCTTCTACCTTTGATGAACCTCCAGCTCGTAATGCCCAAGTGGCTAATATTGTTTTAGAAAAGGCCAAGCGACTAGTTGAATTAAAAAAAGATGTGGTTATTCTGCTGGATAGTATTACTCGTTTAACCAGGGCTCACAATTCAATATTGCCTCCATCGGGAAAAGTACTTTCCGGGGGAATCGATGCCAATGCTTTGAATAAACCAAAAAAATTCTTTGGCTCTGCTCGTAAAGTGGAAGAAGGTGGTAGTCTAACCATTATTGCCACGGCTTTGGTTGACACTGGGAGTCGAATGGATGAGGTAATATTTGAAGAATTTAAAGGTACTGGTAACATGGAAATTAACCTTGACCGCCGCCTGGTGGATAAACGATTGTTTCCAGCCATCGATATCAATCGTTCGGGAACCAGAAAAGAAGAATTGCTTATCCCCGAAAAGGATCTTAATCGGATCTGGATCTTACGCAAGGTGCTTAGCCAGCTAAATGAAGTTGAAGCCATGGAGCTTTTACTCGAAAAAATCGCCAAAACCAAAACGAACAAAGAATTTCTTGAGGCCATGAGCCGCGGCCTCTGATTTTCTTCCTCAGTTTTTCCTTCTCAGCGACTAGATTCTATAATAAGCTTCCTTTGAGGCTTTAGTTGCCATTTATTTTTTCCAAACTCACCGCATTCCGCCAATCTAATTGCCTCCAATATCAATAATTTCATCAATTTGGTAAGATTTTCGACAAATCACTTCTATCCACACAACATGGAAGAGAATCATTTTCTAAGTGGCAATAGCTGGGGGATCTTCAAATTGAAACCTAGTTGTTCATTATTTTAGTTGTCTCATTAGTTCCTTTGGTGTTTCGAAGAAGAAATTAAACTCACCATATTCTTTTGTATTTTTTGGTTGAAAAAACTAGAAAAAAATGGGTAAACTTATTTCAAAGCATGGCTGACCGCAGAAGAAAAATATATTTCCTTAATTGCTTTCTAATCTTAATTTTTTGTTAAAGGAGACTGGTCATGATGAACAACTCTAATTTTAAAAAAAGCTCTCGTTTTTGGTTTCTAACTTTTATGCTTTGTTTAGCCGGAATGGTGATTCTTACTGCCTATAGCAGCTTTCTTTATTCGGCCCAGCTGCCGTCAGGAATCACTTCGCCTGAAGAGTTTTTTGGCTTTCAATTAGGGAGTGATCGCCATATTGCCCGTTGGGATAAAATCGTTGATTATTTTTATCTACTCGAAAAACAAAGCTCAAAAATAAAAGTAGTTAATATGGGCCCGACAACAATGGGCCATCCCTTTCTGGTGGTCTTTATTTCTTCTCCAGCTAATCTCTCGCAACTTGCACATTTTCAAGAAATTAACTCTAAAATTAGTGACCCCAGAGGAGTAGGGGAGGCGGAAATAAAGAATTTAGTCAAAGAGGGTAAAGCAGTCATTTGCCAGTCGATGAGTCTTCATGCCACGGAAATAGGGGGGACCCAAATGGCCCCGGAATTAGCTTATGATTTATTGACCCGTCAGGATGAAGAAACGCAGAGAATTCTGGATAATGTCATCTTCGTGATGATTCCCTGTTTTAATCCTGATGGCCAGATAATGGTTACTGATTGGTATAATCAGACATTAGGCACTGAATATGAGGGAGCAAGCCTTCCCTGGCTTTACCATAAATATGCCGGACATGATAACAACCGTGACGGTGATTTTTTAAATTTAGTTGAATCTAAATATGCTGCTCAGATACTTTATCGGGATTGGATACCACAAGCCTACATTGATCACCATCAAATGGGCAGTTATGGAGCCCGGTTTTATGTGCCTCCTTATTGTGATCCTATCCGTCCTTATGCTGATCCTTTAATATGGCGAGAAATCAGCTGGTTTGGGGCTCATATCGCTTTAAGGCTGGAAGAAGCTGGCAAAACTGGTATTCTCAATGATGCCCAGTTCCCCGGTTGGGGTCATTTTGGTTGGCACTGGATTACGCCGTTCCACAACATTGCTGGCATGTTGACTGAGTCCGCCAGCACTCGGTTGGCGACACCGATTTTCATCCAGCCTGACCAGTTGCGAGCTGATACTCTTCAATTTCCTGACTACAAAGCCCAATCAACATTTCCTCACCCTTGGCCGGGAGGATGGTGGCGTCTTCGCGACATCGTCGAGCAGAAAAAAGTCGCGGCCTGGGCCTTGCTGGATATAGCTGCCCGTCATCGAGAAACAGTCCTCTGGAATGCTTATTTAAAAGCAAAAAGGCAAACGGAAAGAGGTGCTCAAGAAAATCCCAAGGCCTACATTATTCCAACCACGCAACATGATTATTTAACGACCGTGAAAATGGTTAATACCCTTTTAGCCTCAGGAGTGGAAATAAAAAGAGCCGAAAATAACTTTCAAATCGATGGAATTATTTACCCCCGAGGCTCATTCGTTATTCCCTTGGCCCAGCCCAAAAGAGGGTTAATTCGCAATCTTTTAGGCCGTACTTTTTATCCTGATAATGC
>Ga0209834_10000030_pt1 | contig 71435 bp, 70 predicted proteins | sample Mar14236cmmetaG_FD_184134 | JGI IMG/M metagenome (GOLD analysis project Ga0209834, IMG submission 184134) | Marine hydrothermal vent microbial communities from Guaymas Basin, Gulf of California to study Microbial Dark Matter (Phase II) - Marker... ... | reverse complement strand
GTGCGTTAGTGTATACAGCATCCCAGGGATACGGCACGCCATTTTTCATTGAAAAAACAGGTAGCTGTGGTATTATCGGCATAATACTCATTCCATAAGCAGGAAACTCGGGCGAGGGTAGCAATAGGGTAGCAAAACTAAGAAAGGGTTACTGCATATTTGCTGTAACCCTTTGATTTTATTGGTAGGCCGTCAGGGGATCGAACCCCGAACCTACTGATTAAGAGTCAGTTGCTCTCCCAATTGAGCTAACGGCCCATATGTGCGCAATTCTTTAACACAATTCATAGTGATGTCAAGGCTGTTCCGGCAAGATTTCAAAAACCCTGAAATAAGTAACACTTTTTTTAAATATTGACTACCCAAATAATGTCTTCTATATTTGTTTTAATTTATCTCTTCTAAAGGAGTATTACCAATGAAATTTTTTTCTAAAGAAACAGCCGTTTCTCTCTTTCTGATTGTCACCTTGGGCTGGCTGATTCCGAATATTAGCTTAGCACACTTCGGTGTATTGTTGCCATCTGATGACATCGTTGAAGCTAATGAATCCAGCCAAATAACCCTTCTGTGTCAATTCATGCATCCTTTTGAACAAGGATTCATGGAACTCCAAAAGCCGGAGAGTTTTGCCATGTTCACAAGGGGCAAAAACAAGGATCTTTTGAACAGCCTAAAAACGCGATCTGTAAGCGGTTGCACTACATGGATCGGAACCGCGGATCTGGAACGTCCCGGAGACCATATCTTCTACTTCGTCCCACAACCATATTGGGAGCCTGCGGAAGACTGCTATATCAAACACTTCACCAAGGTAGTTGTAAATGTGTTCGGGCTGGAAGAGGGATGGGATCAGCCGGTTGGTCTGAAGACCGAGATCATACCTCTGACCCGGCCCTACGGTCTGTGGACGGGCAATGTCTTTGTCGGACAGGTCCTCTTGAACGGAAAGCCCGCGCCGAACAGTGAGGTCGAAATAGAATTTTACAACAAAGACAAAAAGATCGAGGCACCGTCCGGCCCATATGTGACCCAAGTTGTACATACAGATCCCATGGGCATCTTTTCCTATTCCATGCCGAAAGAGGGATGGTGGGGATTTGCTGCGCTCAACGAAGCAGACTGGAAAATGAAACACGAGGGCAGAGAGGTAGCGGTTGAGTTGGGAGCTGTTTTATGGGTATATGTGGCGGACATGAAGTGATTTCCACTTGAGGCAGATTCTTTGTCCCGGAATCAAAAACCATATCAAAATATACCAATATGCGTATGCGGATAAAAAAGGGGAAAGATGCATATCTCAGAAGGGGTTTTAACAGTCCCCGTATTACTGGCCGGGGCGGGTGGGGCAATGCTGGGTCTTGCTGTCGGTTTGCGCCACATGGATGTTCAGGAAATACCCAGAGTAGCCCTGCTTACTGCGGCATTCTTTGTAGCATCACTGGTGCATATCCCAATAGGCCCTTCCAACGCTCACCTGGTGCTCAACGGAATCCTGGGGATCTTGCTGGGATGGACCGCCTTCCCTGCAATTTTCATAGGTCTGTTTTTCCAGGCGGTGCTCTTTCAGTTTGGCGGATTTACTACTCTTGGCATCAACACGCTGAATATGGCGGTTCCCTCAGTAGTAATGGGTGCCCTGGCAAGACCTGCCCTGCGTAGTAATTCGGGTATATTTTCACTCGTTATGGCAGGCATCGCCGGAGCAGGTGCGATTATCATGAGCGCAGCTATGGTAGCAGGCTCCCTTTCACTATCCGGGGATCCCTTTGTTCCTGTGAGCAGGCTCATTTTTGCGGCCCATATCCCGATTGCCATTATTGAAGGTGTACTTTCTGTTTTAATAATCTCTTTTCTCTTAAAGACAAAACCTGAAGTAATAAAAGGGTAATATGTATTCCATCCTGGCTAAATCGGTGTTTGTCTCCATAAATATATTCCTGACTTTGAATATGTTTTGCAGCTCGGCGCTTGCCCATAGAGTCAACCTGTTTGCCTGGTATGACGGCAAAATGATTATGGCTGAGGGCTATTTCTCAAGCGGTAAAAAGGCAGTAAATTCCACTATCCTGGTTTTTGACTCCAAAGGCAAAGAGGTCTTTCATGGAATAACGGATAAAAAGGGGGAATTTTCCTTTAAGCCGCCCCAAACCGGCGACTACCGTCTCGTCCTTGAGGCCGGGATGGGACACCGGGCTGAGACACTCATATCTGTGAAGGATATAAAATCACCTACCGGGGAATTAGAGGCCGAACAGGCAGGCCTGCGGATCGCTGAGGGTAATGAGCCTGGAAAAGGATTAAAGACGGCTGAAGATGCGAACAAAAGGATAATATCCCTTAACAGCGAAGAGTTTGAAGAGATTCTCGATCGCAAGCTCAATCCCATAAAGGAGCAGCTGTTCAGATTGGCTGAACAGGGTAATAGAGTGAATTTCAGAGACGTATTCGCAGGGCTGGGATATATCGCCGGGCTGATGGGCCTGGCGATATATCTCGCCCAGAGAAAGCACAAGAAGTGACCTGCGAACATTTTGCCTTAGGGGAATCTATACTCCATTCTGCAGATCCCAGAGTAAAGCTGCTGCTGGCAGCAGGGTATGCCGTTGTAACAGTAGGGCTTGAAAGTCTGGAAGGACAGATCCTTGCCCTTTTGGGCGGCTTACTCCTGGTAATAGGTGCCCACCTCTCTTTAAAGGAAATATTACGTCGTCTGTTTGTGGTCAATCTCTTTGTCCTGATGTTGTGGCTCATACTTCCTTGGACAACAACCGGGTCCGGCGTCGTCCACTGGGGACCTGTTGTGATTACATCCGAAGGTCTAAACCTTGCCCTGTCAATAACCCTCAAATGCAATACCATAATACTCGCAAACCTTGCCCTGCTCTCTACATCGACCATATTTTCACTGACTCACGCCCTGGCACACCTCAGAGTCCCTTCCAAGATAGTGCAACTCATCTTTTTTTCCTGGAGGTACTTTCATGTTATTGATTCTGAATTCCATCGTATGAATCACGCTATCAAGGTCCGAGGATTCAAACCGGGATCTAACCTGCATACCTATCGAACTTATGCCCATCTCATTGGGACGTTGTTTGTCAAAAGCCTCGAAAGGGGCGAAAGCGTGCACAAGGCAATGTTGTGTAGGGGTTTTGACGGCACTTTCTGGCTACTTTCCCATTTTTACCTCCGCCCCTCGGACATCTGCCTGGGCTGCCTTACCGCTACATATCTCTTGCTCGTCATTGGAATCGAGTGGTCGTCACCATGGCATTGATAGATCTTAAGGGAATATCCTTTGCCTACCCAAATGGAAACCTGGTGCTGGAAGGGCTCAGCTTAAGCCTGGAAGAGGGTGATAAGATCGGCCTCTTAGGAGAAAACGGTACTGGCAAAACGACTTTACTCCACATAATACTCGGCCTTATCAGGCCTGCTGAAGGGGAAATTACCATATTCGGGGAAAGATATGAAACCGAACAGGACTTTAAAAAAATCCGCGGCACGATAGGCATGCTCTTTCAGGACTCCGATGACCAGCTATTCTGTACCACTGTATTGGAAGACGTGGCCTTTGGGCCATTAAATATGGGAATGAACCGTCGTGAGGCAACATACACGGCAGAGCAAACACTGGATAAACTGGGGATATCCCATCTCAAAAACAGGGTCCCTTATCAGCTCTCAGGCGGGGAAAAACGACTTGTCTCAATGGCAACCGTATTATCCATGAAACCGGAGATACTTTTGCTGGATGAACCTACAAACGGTCTTGACAAAAAAACCGGGAAACTACTTGTCTCTGTATTACAAAAATATCCGGCCAGGGCATGGATAATGATATCGCAGATTCAGTCCACAATAGAGGCGATGTCCAATAAGTACTGCAAGATGAACGGGGGCAGGGTGGATCTGGTTTAAACAGAGAGAAAAGTATTGGCGGCTCTTGGTCTTTACCGAATTTTATGCGCCTTGGTTGTCTTTTTGTTTTGCAGGGTCTTCAGACGTTTTCCCACCAGGTTACCATGGACCATTAAAAAGCTCATAAAAATAAATCCGGCTCAAAATTTTTTATTTCCTTAATCACTCTTGCCACCAAAGCAATAGCAGCCTTAAGGTCTGACCTGTTTAACAAGCTGACAGGGGCATGAATATACCTTACAGGGACTGAGAGTGCGGCGGCCCTGGCCCCTGTACCTTCCACCTGCAAGGCCGCGGCATTTGTCCCTCCAACCTTTTTTACCACTACTTGATAAGGGATTCCCGCCTCTTCGGCCAGATGGATAAGAAAATTACTCCATGCCCTATCTGCCAGGAATCTTCCATCGCTTAATCTGATTTCAGGACCTTTCCCAAGCCTGGCAAATACACGATGTGACGGCACTCCCGGCAGGTCATTGGCCATCGTACCCTCGAGCGCCAGCACCAGATCAGGATCGATGCTTCTTGCAACAGGCCCCGCACCCTTCAGGCCCATTTCCTCCTGTGCCGAGGCCACAAGATACAGTTCGCATCCCGGCTTTGGAACCCGCTTTAAGGCCTCAAGCATCACAAATAGTCCTGCACGGTCATCAAAGGCCTTGGCTTGAAGAAAGTCTTCATTCTCAGACCAGGCCCCCGGAAAGGTCACTGGATCGCCAACCCTGACATAAGACCCAACGTCTTTGGGATGCAGGCCCAAATCTATAAACAGTTCATCTACAGGAATAATCCTTTCCTTTTGGCCGTCTTTTTCAGACAAAAGGTGCGGGGCCACTGAACCTATAATACCTTGCAAGGGCCTGGTACCCCAGACAATAACTGACTGGCCGTATAACACCCGAGGATCTATGCCTCCCACAGTTATTACCTTTATGAAACCCAACTCATCAATATGCTGTACCATAAGTCCAACTTCATCCATATGAGCATCTATGAGCAGCTTCGGACCTTCTCCGGGCACCCTTGCGACAAGGCTACCCATGGCGTCTGTGATGATTTCGGCCGTTAGTCCTCTGAGGATTTCTTCAACAATATCCCTTACAACTCCTTCCCCACCGGGAATACCGGGTGCCATGGTCAAGCGTTTCAAAAGGCTAATATCCATAACTCTTATTTACCTCTCCCTTCCTGTAATATTGAGACTTGCTTCAAGCATATTCCAAAGCCCCCCCTCTGGCCTAGCCTCTATCTCTAATACCCAAATTGGAAGGTTCCTCTCACAATTGGCTGCAAGTTCGTGCCAGATCGGTTCCATCTTTACCCTATCCTTATCTGTAGTTACAAGGGCCTTTACTCCCTGCCTCAAGGACTGCGCCATAAGCTTATTCAGGTCCTCCCTTTTATATGAATAGTGGTCTGGGAAAGCCGCCCTACCCCTTAAATCCACCTTAAGATTCTCCAGGGTTGCAAAAAAGAATTCAGGATCGGCCAGGGCGCAAAAAGCAAACAGCGGTTCACCTTGCAGTGCGTCGGGACTTGCAACTTTTCCCTCCATTGAAAGGAATTTCACAGCCCGCATCTCACTCAGGAATACGGGGCGGCCGGGGACCATTGCCTGAAGCTCTCGTCTGCCTGATTCTTGGTCGGCAAAAGATAATAGATTCGCCCTGGTCAGCAGAATCGCAGTTGCCCTAGAAAGCGCCGATACAGGCTCTCTAAGATCACCCCCTGGAAACACCCAGCGCGTACCAAAAAAATTTATCGCAGGCAACAATACGAGATCGACATTCCGGTAAAGGGCCATATGCTGGAAACCATCATCAAGGACGATTGTCTGTGTACCAAAGCGCTCTATGGCGAGCTTTCCAGCAGCATACCTATCTGAACTGACCACAACAGGGATATCGGGAAGGGCTTTGGCCATCATCACAGGCTCATCTCCGGCATCCCGCGGAAAAGTCGTCACCCCCTTACCACAGGAGACTACCAGAGGAGTATGCCCTGCCCTTCCTCCATACCCTCTGCTCACAACGGCCGGACGGACCCCCATGTTCTTCAGCCAATTAGCCACAGCTAATACATGAGGGGTCTTTCCTGTCCCGCCAAGTGAAAGATTGCCTATGCTTATCACAGGACAAGGAAGTCTCCTTGTGGCAAGATATCCTCTCCTGTAGGCCCATGCCCTTATCTTCATAAGGCTGCTGTATACAGGAGAAAGGGGCCTGCCGAAGGCCCAAAAAAGTGATAAGGTTTTGTGGTTCAACAACATAAATCATCCACCCAATCACTGAACCTTTTCAAGCGCCTTCTCTACAAGATCCAGATACCTGGAGACGGCACCCTGATTTTTTTGTAAAAGGGCCTTTGCCTTATTGCCCATATCTATACGCTCACAAGGATTTTTCAAAAGCCTGTTCAAAACCTCTTTCAATTCTTTTTCTCCTGGCACACGGGTGCCTCCTCCACAGGCCATAAGATCTTCAGCTATCGAACGCGCGCTTTCGATATAAGGACCAAAGATTACCGGCACTCCATAAGCCGCCGGTTCAAGGAGATTATGGCCCCCGATATTCACCAGGGTTCCACCTACAAATGCAATATCACAGAGACTGTAACACTTTAAAAGCTCCCCAAGGGTATCCAATACCACTATGTCTACGTCAGCCGACTTCGCAACCGTACTGCTGCGCCTTGCGGCCTTAAAGCCCATCTCTTTAGCCAGAGATTCCAGTTCAGATCCACGTTTCGGGTCCCTTGGGGCTATAAGAAGTTGGAGTCCGGGAAACACCCGTTTAAGATCTTTATGGGCGGTAAATATCAAATCTTCTTCACCCGGGTGCGTGCTTCCCGCCACCCAGAGTAGTGACGAGGGCTTAAGACCTATGGCCTTTCTGAGAAGCACTTTTTCAGATTCTCCAATTTTGGGCACTTCAAGATCGTATTTCAGATTTCCGGGAGCACTCACTTTGTCCGGATTGCAGCCCAGCTTCAAAAGCCGTTCCCTGTCATAAGGTGACTGCATGGCGAGCAAATCAAAGCCTCCATACAGTATGTCTTGAACCGGCCCCAGATGTGAAAGCCTCCCTGCTGAAAAGGAAGACAGGCTGCCGTTTACCAACATTGTACGTATACCTGATTGTCGCATTTTCCATATCAAGTTGGGCCATATATCCGTCTCAACCAGAATAAAGCAGTCAGGCGAGATTTCCCTTACTACTTTATTTACTAAAGGCAGCAGATCAAAAGGAGCCGTTGTTATCACATGGGCCGCATGACCCAGCTTTCTTTTTAAGGTAGTAAGCCCTGTGGCTGTGGCGGCAGAACAGATTATCCCTGCCCCTTGCCATCTTTGAGAAATAGCTTTTACCAGGGCGGATGCTGCATTTACTTCCCCAACCGACAAGGCATGAACCCATATCCTTGGAGACCGCCCTTTGAGGCGGGACAAATCGGGAAGCCTTCCAAGCCTTCCTGCCAAATGGCCCCTATATTTGGACCTGGAAAAAAAATATAGCAGGGCTGGAAGACCCAAGCACGAAAGGGCCGTGACCTGAAGCAGATTATATATTATCAGTATTGGTCGTGTCGGGGCCATGCCTTTATCACATTTTATATTTCTTTCACGATTTTTCGATTAGATGTAATTCGCAACAGGGAAACTCACAACCACTTTTCTGGAATGTGGCACAAAATGGATTATAAGAAAACTGAAAAATATGGACATGGCATTAAAAAATAATGATTTCCAAATTTACGGCATGATTAAGTAGAATTATGATATCATATTTTCCGCTCTGGATTACCACTATAGGCCGGATATGATAAGACTGCAAAAGTATCTTGCTGACGCAGGTGTTTGCTCCAGAAGAAAAGCAGAGGCACTTATTCGTTCAGGCCGCGTCACTGTAGATGGCAAAATTGTTACAGAACTTGGTTCAAAGATAGAGCCATACAAGAACATAATCTGTGTTGACAAGACCGAGATCCTTTGTAAAAGGTCGCTCATTTATCTTTTGCTTAACAAACCCAAAGGGGTCCTGACTACAATTAGTGATCCCTATGGACGTATCACTATAATGGATCTGCTGGGAAAAGTCCCATGGAGAATCTATCCGGTAGGACGTCTTGACAAAGACAGTGAGGGTTTGCTCTTACTCACAAATGACGGGGCACTGGCCCACAGGCTATTGCATCCAAGCCACAAGGCCGCAAAGACCTACCTGGCAACCGTAAGTGGAAGACCTTCACGGAAGGTGCTGGATCTTCTTAGACAGGGTATAGATATAGAGGGCAGAATGACATTGCCTTGTGAAATAAATGTCCGGAAAACTACAAGGCGCTCAACAGTTTTGGAAATTGTGCTGAAAGAGGGCAGAAAACGCCAGATAAGATTGATGCTCAACAAGGTAAACCATCCAGTAATCAGGCTGATACGTATTAAAATAGGGACGCTACAACTTGGAAAATTACAGCCCGGCAAACACAGGATATTGACTGATTCTGAAGTAAAATCACTGAAGAAGTCAGTGGGATTGATTTAGCGGCTGCTCCTAATTTATGGTTTCTGCAGAAAGGCCTTTTGTCTACTGAGATTATCCCTCCAGACCATAGTCCTTCATCTTGTATAAAAGGGCGGGCAGGCTGATCTCCAGAAGGTGGGAGGCCTTGGTCTTATTTCCCTTGGTTTTGTCGAGGGCCTTTATTATAAGTTCTCGCTCCAATATCTTGCTGCTCTTCTTAATGGAAAAGTCGGACATATCAAGGCCTGATGTAGGAGGCGCGCTTTCGTCTTCAAGACCTGTTCTTATATGAGGCGGAAGATCCCTTGTACGTATTATTGAGGTATCCGAATAGACCATTGCTCTTTCTATGGCATTTTCAAGCTCACGGACATTGCCTGGCCACTTGTACTCCAGAAAAAGGTGCATTACCTCAGGGCTGACCCCCTCCACCTTCTTGTTTAAGCGGAAATTATATCTTTCTATAAAGTGATCAACCAGTAACGGAATGTCCTCTTTCCTGTCTCTCAGGGCAGGTATAACTATTGTGAGCACGTTTATTCTGTAAAACAGGTCCTCTCTGAATTTGCCTTTATTCACCTCTTGTGCAAGATCCTTTGCAGTGGCCGCCACTATCCGTACATCTACCTGGATGCAGCGAGTATCGCCCAAAGGCCTGATCTCTTCTTCCTGCAGTACCCTCAAGAGCCTAACCTGCAAAGCCAGGGGCATCTCACCCAGCTCGTCTAAAAACAAGGTCCCCTTATGGGCCTCTTCAAAGAGTCCCTTTTTGGCCTTGACGGCATCTGTGAAGGCCCCTTTTACATAACCGAAGAGTTCACTCTCGAGCAGATTCTCAGGGACGCCACCGCAATTGATTGGTACAAAAGGTGCCTTTGCCCTGATGCTGTTAAAGTGAATTGCCTTGGCTACAAGCTCTTTTCCTGTCCCGCTCTCACCGGTTATCAGCACAGTGGTCTTGTAATCCGATACCCTTTGGATGACCTCAAAAATGTGTCTGATCTGAGGACTCTTGGCCACAATATTGTGAAACGAATATTTTTCCCTTATCTCAGCCTTTAAAAAGGCATTTTCTTTTAGGATTATGGTCTTTTCCTCAGCCCTGCGCAATACGAAAAGCAGGTGTTCCGACACCAAGGGTTTAAAGATGAAATCACACGCCCCTATCTTTATGGCCTCAAGTGCCATATCAATATCGGCCTGGCCGGACATCATGATGATATTGGCTGATATGCCTGCGTCCTTTGCCTTTTTTAGAAATTGCAGTCCGTCCTCAGGCTGCATGTAAATATCACTAATTATGTGATCAAAGGACTGTTTTTGTGCCAAATCCAGACCTTCAATGGTATTAGCCGCCTGGACAACATCATATCCGGCCTTCTTGGAGGTCAATATACCGGCGACTGTATTCCTTACGTCATACTCATCATCAATGACTAGAATTCGACGTTTACCCACGATATTTTCCTGATCACAAAACTTTCTTAACATTATCTCTCTCTAGAACGCCTTTAGCCTCTGGAGATAAAAATCAGATACCAGGCTGTAAGTTCACGTCCCCAAAACAGTGTTATAAGAGCAGCCCCGGCCAAAAAGGGACCATAAGATATAGCCATGTGTCTATCTGCTCTCCGGACTGACATTAAAGCCAAGCCAACAACTGAACCCGCCGCAGCACTCAACAGGATCACAAGCGGTATTGCCTGCCAGCCCAAGAAGGCCCCTATCATAGCAAGAAGTTTTATGTCTCCGCCGCCCATTCCCTCCTTGTGTGCAAAAATATAATATCCCCATGCCACAAGAAACAAGATGCCACCACCCATTAATATCCCCAACAGAGAATCCCACCATGAAAGTCCAGGAAGCAAAAAGGAAGACAGAAAGCCAATAACGATCCCGGACAAAGACACTGCGTCCGGAATGATTCGGTGCGAAAGATCAACAAATGTCACAATTATAAGACATGCTGAAAAATAAAAATAAATAAAAAGTTCAGGGCCAAAGCCGAATCTATACCAGAGTGCAAGGGCCAGAAGTCCACTTAACAACTCTACTGTGGGATATCGTAAGGATATCATGGTCCCGCAAGACCTGCATTTAGCCTTTAAAAACAAAAAACTCAATATCGGGATATTTTCCCACCATTTCAGCCTGTGACCACATTTCGGACAGGCAGAACCGGGTTTTACTACCGATATATCCTGAGGCAGCCGGTATATGCACACATTCAAAAAGCTACCGATACAGATCCCCAGCAAAAAGACCAGAACGGGCCAAATGAATGTCGGCAGAGTAATCAAATCATTTCCTCACTTTCTATTCTCTTGTAAAAACTTGAATTTTCAAGAGTTTGAGGGTGTTTCAGCTTTTTCGGGCTTGCTGGGCATAACACAAAGCTTCAGCCGATCCTGTTGTACCAGATCCAAGTAATCTGCTTTTATTTTATCAAGTTGAGATATAGTCTTTAAAAATTGTGAGTATAAATTGAAGTAATCAGATTGGGCAAAATCAAACCTCACTTGGACAAACTGCAGGCCCGCTCCTGAATTCGTCTTCCCCAAATGCTGTACATAACCCTTAAGAGCGATTACCCCCACCACAGGTAATTCAAGCAGCAAGTCAGTGATAAAACCCTGGGACATTGGGGCATCTGCCACTACATAACATCCATCTAATGAGATATTGGAAGTATTTCCCCATATATTGAAACCTGGGAAATATACACGAAATTTGGCTGGATAACGCGGTATTTTACGTCTTTCAGGCATGACAATCCTCCCGGAATAGATATCTGTTCACTATTTACAAGAACTACCTGTTGAGGTTCCGTTGACTGTTTATTTTACTCTTCGGACAGAAGGAAGCATGAGACAAATTTTTCTCAAAAAGTTCAATTACGTCCAGTTCCAGCAGGATCGGGCAGTATCGATGAAGTATCTTTTTTTAGGATAGGATTTCTGGACCAGCAACTGCCGACACTTTCCTTTACGGTAAGTTCGGCCGGGGGCACGAGTACCGGTAAAGCCCTCACATTTTGTATTTTAATGTCATCTCCTTCTGCACATTCTTCCATACATTCACCATCAAGCTGTAAAGGGAGATTTTGTTTACCAATGATTTTTACGGAACAGGCCTTATAATTGGCCTTTGGATTTGCAAGATAGGCAATACGACCCCTCAACAGCAGTCCCAGATATGCCCTTACGGTTGGAATTACATAGGCTTCTAATTTTCCATCGTTCCAACAACATGTAGATGCAAGAGCGCCGCCTCCCGCATAGCGATCTATATTAGAAAGGATTAAAGCGGCATGATCCCTCAGCCTGATTCTATTCATATTGCCCTTTTTATCAAAGAAACAGATATCCATACCGGTCGAACCAAACTTTAGCATCAGCAGAAGTATATATTTTAAGCCAACAGCAACATAAAGAAACTGGTTCCATCTCCTGCCAAAATTATGACATAGACTTCTCATGCGTATTCTGGAAACAGACGCCACTATCCTCGCGTCAAGACCAAAACCCGCATAACCTATAAAACCGGAATACCCTTCGCAGGACCAGAGGTCCATCGCCTCAACCTTTCCAGCGATAATTCCAGACCAGAAATAATCAAGGCTACCGAGTTTCCATACTTTCCACCAACCCAGGCTTCTGGCCAGATCGTTTCCCGTACCAAGCGGCAAAATGGCAAGGGGCGGGGGACTGTCAAGAGTACCAAGTATGCATGCAATCGCCGATACTGTACCGTCCCCGCCTGCAGCCACAACCAGATCACGGCCTGCAGCCAAGGACAATATCTGAGTTTTCAGACGTTCAGGATCAGTAAAAACAACATGCTTGCGAAAATCCCTTACATGAAGACTACGCTTTAGTTCAGAGGCGATTTTTTCGCCTGCACGGCCTCCTGCCATGGGATTTATAAGAAAAAGACAATCCATAATGACTTGCTAGAATAAGCTTAAATAATTAGATTAGAAACAAAAAAATGACTATGGAACCTAACAATTTTCGCATTCTGGTAGTAGACGACGAAAGATCTTTGACCGTTCTTCTGACCCGTATTCTAATCCGGTCGGGCTATCAAGTTAAATCCGCCGGTAGCGGCATCAAGGCCCTTAACACCATTGACGAATTTTCTCCAAACCTTGTAATCACCGATCTCAAAATGCCTGATATAAGCGGCCTTGAACTCTTGAAAAAGGTAAGATCTGAAAAACCGGAAATCGATTTTATAATACTTACTGCTTATGCTACCGTGGAAAATGCCGTGGAGGCTATGAAGAAAGGGGCTTTAGACTATCTAATAAAGCCTCTCAAAGATCCGGATGAATTACGAATAGCAGTATCCAGAGTGTTGGAGCGTCAGACCCTCATGGCGGCAAACACCATATGGAGAGACCAGCTTGCCGAAGGCCTTCCGCCTACCGATGTGCTCTTCGCTGGTATGGAGGAAGTCCGGAGAGAAATACAGCATGTGGCCAAAACAGACGCCACGGTGTTACTTCAGGGGGAAAGCGGTACAGGAAAGAGCCTTGTAGCCAAAGCCATTCATCATTTGAGTGAACGAAAAGGTCCGTTTGTAGAGCTTAATTGCGCTGCAATACCTGAAACACTTATTGAGTCCGAACTCTTCGGACACGAAAAAGGCGCATTTACCGGGGCAATCAAGACCAAGAAAGGGAAATTTGAACTTGCTCAAGATGGGACCATATTTCTGGACGAGATAGGGGAAATGCCCCTATCCGCTCAATCAAAACTCCTGCGAATATTACAGGAAAGGACATTTGAAAGGGTAGGCGGCACTGATACTATTAACACCAGAGCAAGAATAATTGCTGCTACCAACCGGGATCTGATGACAGGGATACGCGAAAAACGTTTTAGAGAAGACCTTTACTATCGTTTGAATGTCTTTCCGATCACCCTTCCACCCTTGAGAAAGCGCCTCGGGGCAATGCAGAAGCTGACTAATTACCTTGTACAATCGATATCCATGCGGGTGGGGAAAAAGGTCTCTGAAATATCAAACGATACCTTAAAACAGATAAAATCTTACGAATGGCCAGGCAATATGAGGGAATTACATAATGTTATTGAGCGAGCCATTATTTTAAGCCGGGACTCCAATCTGACCCTGCCGCAGTTAACAACCCCCCTTAACGAAGACATCCCTGTGTCGGCCGGTAAACAGCTTCGCAGTATACGAGACCTGGAAAAAGAAGCTATTGAGACAACCATCAGGGAAACAGATGGACATAGACGTAATGCGGCAAAAATATTGGGCATTTCAATTAGAACACTTCAGTACAAGTTAAAGGAATATGGTCTTTTGAAATAAATGGCACGCTAATTGCTTAAAAATAAAATATACGAACAATAATCAAAAAATCCATTTTACTCCCAACCCTCCTCTCCCCGAAGGCCTTTTTGAAATTCTTCAAAAAGGCCTTCTTTTTATTGTGCCTTATCCTAGCCTCAAGAATTCAGGGATTGTCTCAAAGGCATCAGCATACTCACAAGCCCATTGAGTTCAGGAAATTTAAGACAAAAAAGTTAGTCTCAGAAGACCTTGAATCAGTAATTGCTGAATGCCTATCAGATAAACATTGAAATAAAGAGTCCAAAGTTAGTGCAAAAAATGCATTCCATAAGCGCAATAATTGCGTGAATCTGCAATAATTGCATGTCTTATCTGTTGCGATCCGGGGTTAACTATTGCTAAATGGCAAAAATTTTCTGATATTTTCAGTAAGCTGACTCAATAATAGATGAACATTAAAAAGGTACAAAATATGCATATATGCAGAGATAATCTTAATCAAGGGGAATATCGCGAATCTTTCTCAAAACTCAACCGGAGGCATATACTAATTAGCCATGAATGTCCATAAGGCAATTGAGCCAAAAGTTGTTTGTTCTTCCATTTTTTCCTTATTCGCCCTTTTATTGCTGACCCATACCGACCCTGTTCATGCCAAGAGTATCGGTTACGATGAAAATACAGAGATAGTAGTCAGGGGAACCATAAAACAGTGTACGGGAAGATCGTACACGAAACTCCAGTGCTTTACTCTTCAGACCAGGACTCGGATTTTCAAGGTCATCGTTGCCCCGCAGTGGTTTGTTAGGCGGATTGGACTCAAGCTCAATAATGGAACAAATGTGGAAGTGGTGGGATCAAAATTTTTCGGCAGAGACGGATGTCTTTGCCTGTCAGCAAGATCTTTAAGATTTCTCTCCTCGGGCAAAAAGATTATACTGAGAGACAGGAGCTGCAAGCCTGTCTGGCAAAATTCATGTGTACGGGAATCCTCCTGTATTCGTATCTTTTATCAATCTCAGTAGCCAGCCGAATTCTTGCAATACATGTCCTTTCCTCATTATTCTCGTAGCCGAATCCTTTCCAGACGGGACTGCCTTTCCCGCTCAAGCATAAACTTCCTGAGCAAAATGATTACTGACAATCTCAAAGGGCTTGAGGAATATTATACCAGCAAAATTCCACTTATCTATGTTAGTTTCAGAAGCGAGGTAGATACACATCAACTTATCAAAGAAAGGCTGAATTGCGGACTTGAAGTAGCTGTCCCGAAGGCAGATATAGTAAACAAGGGGCTGCAGGCTTATCTCTTGAAAGATTGGGGGAAAGATCTCAGACCCGGGGCCTATGGAATATTAGAACCTGATATAAGGAGGGCCTCGTTGATACGGCCATCCCAAATAGATGTGGTATTGATTCCAGGTAGTGTATTTGACCGGCTGTGCGGCCGGCATGGATATGGAGGAGGATACTTCGACCGCTTTTTATCCATAAGGGCCCCACAAGCTCTCCGTATAGGACTTGCCTTTGGCCTTCAGGTCCTTCCGGAAATCTTCATGAAAAAGCATGACCAGAGAATGGACATGATCGTAACGGAAAGTGAAATATTGCGGTGCAATCGCAACTCAAATCCACGTTTATTAATATAAGTAAAGTAGTACCTACTTCATGCCAATTGATCTTGAAAGGACTCTGCTAAAATCCTTTAATCCCCCCAGATAATCAGAGGGTAAGTGTACATGAATAGCCCTGAGTCTTCCCTCAGAAAGGGCCTCGAAGTCTCCAACCGCCTGAGCAAACTGGATATGCCAGAAAGAAACACCGAAATCCGGAATCTCCGGATAGTCCTTTACCCTTCTTCGAGTAAACATAAAAAAGGCCGCTGAACTGGGACCACCTTTGTAAATCTGACCGGTAGAATGGAGATACCTCGGACCGTAGCCCATGGTCGTAGCACAGCCCTTCGCCTCTCGCACAAGATACCTCATTTTTCCTATTACCTCTTCCATCTCTGGATCATAAGGAAGATAAGGGAGAAATGCCAAATAGCCCCAGGTCGGCAAGACATGGAATATGTCTCTTATGGCCCTGGGCAGGCTCTTCATGGACGCTGCCAGCATCTCTGAAGCCCGAAAATGGATTTGACTATTTGGATCCACCCAAAACTTTACAGGCATCTTACCTTCAGCGCGATAGACATCAAGAATTACTCTAGTCTTTTCTTTTGAAAGTTGGACATCCGGTTCATCAAAAGGATTAACACCCAGAAAATAAGAGGCCAGGGCAGTAGCCATCTCCCAAAGGAAAAACTGGGCACCCAAGTCATACAAATCTTCGATCCACAACTCATAAACGGGAAAATCAGACTCGCGTAGCTCTGACACAAAATCTTCCAGAGAATCCTCACCCGGCTTCCCTTTTATCCTCAGGTAAACAAAAATACGTTCTCCACCATAAAATCCTGGAATTCCGGTGGATTCGTCAATAATGGGTACCAGACCCCTGGTCTCTTTTCCGGTACTCTCTGCCACAAGCTGCTCCAACCAGAGGCCGAAGGGCTTTAGAGGTGAATCAGTAAGGATGGTCAATTTGTCCCTGCTTTGAACCCCGAATTCTCCCAAAAATTCCCCAAGTCTGTAACCTGGATTTGTATCCAATGGCATATCAGGACCACACCTGCTGACCATATCCTCAGCCCTCTGAAGGAGCCGGTCAATATCCACCCCGAGTAAAGCCGCCGGGACCAGGCCGAAGTAAGAAAGTGCGGAATATCTTCCCCCTATATCAGAAGGATTAAGAAAAACCTTTAAAAAGCCTCTATCATTTGCCAAATCAGCCAAGGGGGTTCCGGTGTCGGTAATCGCTACAAAATGCGAACCAGGGTCAGACACCTCATTTTCCAACATTGGCCAAAAGTAATTAAACAGGGCATTGGGTTCCAGCGTGGTACCGGATTTGCTGGCCACCAAAAAGAGTATCGTTTCCCAGTCCCCGATTTTGGCAACATTCTCTATCTCATCTGGATCAGTTGTGTCCAGGACATTTAATACTGGAAACCCCTCTTTAGACCCGAAGACCTGACTTAAAATCAGAGGACAGAGGCTGGATCCTCCCATACCAAGAAGGATTATCCGTTTAATACCTCTCTTTATTACATCTTGTGCAAAGCCTTCTATTTCCCCCAGAGATTCTCTCATTTTTGGAATAACATCCAGCCACCCAAGACGATTTGCGATCTGCTCTTGATTTTCCACGTCCCTGGCCCAAATAGAAGGATCTTTTTTCCAAAAACGAGAAATGAATGCCTCTTTTTCAACATTTGATAAATATGACGGACGATGAAACACCTGCGATCCTCCCAACCCCATAATATTTTTTATCCGGATTCAACTTACTGTAGAACTCTAAGTCATATAAGCCGGCACTGCAAATAATTTGTGCCGCAGAGACTCATGAAATAGTAGATTTTTCTCTTGCAGGACTTTATATTAAACAATTATGATAATATTATCAAAGATCTTTAGTCAGCCCCTCATTTTCATATTTTTTAAAATGAATCAGTGGCTCAAGGGCACATATTCGCAGAATCGAGGTCGAGCGGTTATCTTGGCCATTGACCTTTCAAATATATCAATGTTCCGACCGAACATTATAAAGGAGTAAGACACTAAACATGACCGCGATAGTTTCCAAAAGCAAGTGCACGCAAAAGTCTAAAGCCGGTTCTACGTATACCCAGATGAACCCGCATCTGGGTCGCCGTATAATCTGTCCACACTGTGGTAACGAATGGAACTTTTACCAAATAGCGGAGGAAGTTAAGCTCACCACACGCTATATCCAAAATGCCGACGGAAGCTTCACACCACTTAACGATGATTCCAGAATCCTGGGAGAAGTAAAACTTTACTGCGGGGAATGTCAGGCAGATCTAAGCGAATTTCATAATAGATTTTTGGAGATGCTTTTTTGAATACCGGCCGTCCTCCATTGGTCCTCACAGACAACCGCTCTTTCAGAACACATCTTTCAGAACTCGGTTCTGGAGATATAGTGGTCGGACTATTAAACATCAAGCCCACGGAGCAGGTCCTGTTTCTTGATCTTGTAGAACGTGGTATCCGTTTATTCCCATCGGCTTTAGCCCAGCAACTCAGCAGATCAAAATGTCTGCAGGCACTTGTCTACAAAGACTGGATGGTGCCACATACCTTTGTGGCCAGGGACCGCCACGACATGATTAAACAAATAAATGTCTATGGGCGCGAAAAAATAGGAGCAGTAGTAACAAAACAAAATCGTTTTAATTGCGGCCTTGGCATAAACCTGTGGTCCTCCATTGAAGAGGCCTATAATCAAGTATGTTTTGGCTCTCTTGAATATCCTTTTGTCATACAACCCTTTGTAAAAGCGGCTATCGATGTGAGAGTCGTAATAATAGGAGATTATTCCGAGGCGTATTGGCGAAGCAATCCCCACTCATTTCGCAATAACATGTTTTGCGGCGGGAATAGCGGTGAGCAAAGGCTTTCATCTGAGCAGTGGGATCTCTGTCAAAATGTAATGCAGAGGGGGAAGTTCCCCAATGCTCACATAGATTTAATGGTTACTGCAGACGGGACCACTTATTTCGGTGAAATAAACCTCAGAGGAGGCCTAAAAGGAGCCAGAATCTCCGGACCTGAATATCAGAAGCGAATAAAGGCTATGGAAACAGCCTTCGTTAAGTCCATATGTCGCACATAGTGATTATCTGAAAGATCCTGTTTTTTCAAAAAAGGCCTCTTAACAATCAGGGCATGAAGACATGATCGAAACCTGTCAGAATCTCAAACTCATTATCACTTTTCCACTATCGTCTCCTCGATCTTCATGCCAAAGTGTCTTCCAGCTTTTTCCACAGCCACAAGCACCTCGTCCCCCTTTTTCAGGCTGACTATCGAAATCGGCGATCCATCGGGTTTTGTAAGACGGATAGTCTCCGCATTTTGAAGAATGGTCGATATCACAGCTCCATCGACTTCAGCCTCGACCAGCATAAGGGGCCGCTTTTCTATCTTCAGCCTTCCCACAACCGCCCTTTTGGCCTTTCCATTAAAGTCTACTATAAGCACGTCGTCACCCGACTTAAGATCAGACAGATATTTTGTCCTGCCTTCACTCACCCGGATGTATGCATGCACAGGGCCGGCGTTTACACGAAAAGGACGGGGAGCGACATATGGATTTTCAATGCTTTCAGAGTGCACCAGAAACATGGCGGCACTGGAGTTCCCAATAAGCATACCTTCCCCCATATGCATTGACGTACAAGTGTCAACGCAGACCCTGTCCCCCATATCGAGGGACTTGGCGCCCAGGATCTTTGCTGTAACCAGGGGAATCGTCTCCCCGGAACTCTTGACTTCACTGATGATCTTCTTTAATTCATTTACGTCATTTGTAGCAACCAAGACACCATCCACGCCCTTTTCGAGTATGGAAAGAAAGTCCTTTGCCTCAGACAAAGTTTTTGCCTCTGCGTATAAATTGCCTGTCTGTGCAATAAGGTTTTCCAGCGGTATAATAGTCCAGTCAGTTGTCTTCACGATAACTTTTTTGGTCTTGGCAAGTTTTACGATCTCCTTTTCATCTTTGCCGCTTTTGATCTCATATTCCACTATATCCCGACCATATTTAAGGTCTCCGTCCTTGGAGATAGTGCGGATAATACCAAGCTCTTTTACCTTGGCCGTATATTTTTCAGGCACCATAACTGCATCCGCCCCGCTTTCCAGGGCGGCTGTAACCAGCTTTTTGTTCCAGGGTTCAACTTTTACCCAGACCTCTTTCATTATCCTTTTCCTCTCAAGAGATCAATGGCCTCATCAACCGATGCATTTTGATGAATAATCAAGTCAAAGGCCTGTACTATTCTGGTAGGATCCTTGTGCTGGAAGACATTCCTGCCAATGGAAACCCCTGCCCCACCCACATCAACAGCGTCTTTTACCATGGTCAGAACGTCTCTGTCTGAATCCATTTTTGGACCACCGGCTATCACTACCGGTACCGGGCACCCCTCAACAACCTCTCTGAAGGTATCCGGAGTTCCAGTATAATTGACCTTTACAATATCAGCCCCTAATTCAGCCCCCAGCCTTGCTGCATGTTTTACTACATCTACGTCATGTTCATCTTTGATTTTTTCTCCCCTGGGATAGACCATGGCAAGAAGAGGCATTCCCCAATCCATAGCAGATTCGGATATTGCCCCAAAATCATAAAGCATATCACTTTCCATACCGCTTCCTATGTTTACATGAACTGATACTCCATCAGCTCCCAATTTTATGGCCTCTTCCACACTGCACACCAAGGTCTTTCTGTTAGGCCTTGTTGTAAGCGATGTGCTCGCAGAAAGATGTATAATCATCCCCACGTCTTTTCCTTCTCCACGATGTCCTTCCCTTACAATACCCTTATGGATCAGGATGGCATTGGCTCCACCAGTTGCCACTTTGTCAATAGTAGTCTTCATGTTAATTACACCTTCTATAGGCCCCACGCTTACGCCATGATCCATGGGGACGACTATTGTCCTTCCTGTATTGCGGTTGATGATTCTTTCCAGCCTGATCTGTTTGCCTATCATGCCTTCTCCCCCTCAATATTCTTTATGTTTTGATATAATTTCAAAACATTACTTTTTGACCAATACATGCCTGGAACAGGCAGGTCTAAACTGGGTAAAACAGTACCTTACAAAAGACTGAAATGTCAAGAAGTGTCAAAAAGCGTCGGTTTCAAGGTGTCCTGAATACGCCTTTTCCTATTCAGACATATGATGACTTGCACTGAATTGACCAAACGAATACAAAAAACTCTCCCCTTTTCCGTCAGGCTTTTGAGGCGGCCGGGCAATTCCTGTTATCAATCGATCTTGTACCACAACAAGACCGCATATACTTGCCTCAACAGGTTGCATCATTGATTTAAGGACATATCTGCCCTCTTCCCACCCGACAAGCATCAGCCAGTCTCCCACCAACGTACTTTCTTCCCCTGGTACCCCTGGAAACAATAGTTCCGGCAAACCATTTCCATCCAAGTCGGTAGAAATAAACCATTTTGGAAACCCGTCTTCCGGCAAATGCGGGGAAACTGAATTTGAGAAAGACCATAGCAACTGCTCCCTTTCATATATACAAAGTTTGCCGCTATAGTCAATTATACAGAGCTCCGGCAGGCCGTTTCCATTCAAGTCCGACCAGCTTGACCTGATCACAGAAAAATTCTTCGGGCTTGCTATGCGGTGTCTATACTTAAGCCCCTCATTGCTGGACTCCATAAGATAGACCTTTGTCCCGAACATAACATCAACATCGAAATCCTGTCCCAGAAGTGACTCCTTTAAACCGTCTCCATCACTGTCCACAAAGGCAAGCCATAAATTAATTTCATCCTGAATAAGGCTCAATGTAAAATTCTGATAAATTAACAATATTGAGCGCAGACCCGCTCCATCCAGCAGGACATTCAAGACTATCCATCCATCGGTGTTTATTGCAGAAAAACCAACCAGGCGTCCAGGCCCAGCAAACCCATAATGGGCAAACTCCCCCGGACCTTCATAACGACCAACATATAGACCTGATGGCAAAAGGTAAACTATCTCGAGCTCATTGTCTCCATCGAGGTCAAGGATATCGATCTGAATCGCGCCTTCCTGAAGATGTCCCACAAGACGCGCATTATCCAAATCAAAGGACTTGGGGTGTATCTTGAATTTTTGGTTCCCGGTGCCGTACTGAAGGCCTGTATAATCTATTTTTTTAAATATGTCTGTGCTGTATTCCTGTCTTTCCGGGCCTTTTCCCCTGACAAGGGGATACACATGCAATAAATCCAGATCAGGGCCATAGACCTTCAAACTGTCTTGCTCTAAAGCAAAGAGCAAAACAATGCCCAGTGCCTTCATCGATTCGGCATCCAGCACATCAGAAGGGACATCAGAAGTATCCAGCCAAACAAGACCTGGAAAGGCCTGCACTAAGTCATGGCGAAATTCTCCCCGCTCCGAGCCGGGATCTGATCTGTCCACAAAGGCCGCTGCCATATCACTATATCGTATTGCCGGTTGTCCAACACTTAGAGGTCCGTGGGCATTTACTACTTCACATATACACTTGCTGTTTTCAGATTGTATAACCTGAATAGTGGCCAGCGGTTTCTTGATATAGCCGATTATCTCTCCTTCATCAGGATCGAGAACCGGGGCCCCTTTACCATAAACCTCAAAAAGATCCCCCGAATTCACACCATGAAACTTCCCTTTGTCCAATATCATGGAATATTCAGATACTCCGGTAACTATAGTAGACAGCGGAGCAAAATCTTTCAGCAGTTGATCGTATGAACATACCTCACACGGCTTCTTCGCATGACCTAAAACAGCCTGGAAAAGTAAATAACAAATTAAAAGACCGCCTATCCTGAAAAAGTAAAGGGTCTTACCAAAATAATTTGACACATCAGACACCCGAAAAATTCAATAAAAAAAGCCCTCACCATTAAGTAAGGGCTTGTCAGTCAGCCTAGATCGCCTTACAGCGAAGGAATTAAATGCCTAGACACAACCAGTCGGCTTCGGAAGGCCAGCCATCTTACAGGCTCCCTTACCTGGGCCGGATGGGAATAGTTCATAGACTTTCTTTAAGGGAAAACCGGTTGCCTTCGAGAGGATACGTACCATGGGTGCAATGCCGTTCTTTTTGTAGTAGTCCTGTAGAACATTTACTAGTTTCCAGTGTTCTTCAGTTAATTCATCAATACCCTCGGTCGATTTCACATAGTCAACCCATGTCCGGTTCCATGCGTCGATTCCCCCCAAAAGAAAACCGTCTTCGTCAATCTCGAATGTCTCCCCTCCAAATTCAAGTTCTGCCATATCGTCCTCCTTAAAGAATTAGTTTGCATGATTACAAGCAGCAAGGCATCTCCATGCTTCGAAATAATGTCTGCATACTATAACATAAATTTTTTGTCAAGAAAATCGAACGTCTCTTCCAAAAATTTAATATATGATATTTTCTTTTGATTATAAAGACTTATACTTAAAAACATATTTAAATATCTCTCATATATAAATATATCCCATTAATTCGTAGTTAATGCCTGCTGAATACCGGTTTTTCTGTGAACCTGGACCTTGATAGGCCCTGAACACCTGAAATCTAAATGGTCACATTAATCCTGAGGGACAAAACGGAGTTCCCTCATCTTATCCCGGGCCCAGCTGAGGTCCGGATCTAATTCAAGAGCCATCTCATACCACTTGATTGCCGCATCCTTCATGTCCAATTCCCGGAGATTGCTGGCTACATTGGCATAATCTATTGCAGATCCGGGATCGATAGATATTGCTTGCTCAAAGGCCTCTATGGCCTTGACATGTTCCCCTAAACGATAAAAGCAGTATCCCAGGAGATTATGGATTTCCTTGAGTTCTGGATTCGAGTCCCTGGCACAAACAAGCTCCTCTACGGCCTTGGTGAAATTCTCCAATTCTTTATAACACACCCCACGATGGCAATAAATGCTTGCTACCTCCTCGGCTGGGGGATTGAGCATAAACGCCCTATTATACCATTTTAGCGCCTCTGTATAATCCCCAAGCTTTTCATGTGCATGTCCGGTATAAAAGGCTATATCGTATCGTTCCGAATACAGATCGTCCATGGCATTCAGGATAGAGAGTGCCTTTTGTGGGCGTTCAATGGAGTCAACTAGCCGGGCACAATGGAATGCAACATCAAGATTTCTGGTACGGTCCCTGAAGTGATTCCCGGATACTACTGCATAGACCGCAGGAACTGCCAACTCCGGGTGTGTGATATCAACCAGATACGCCTTTAAGCCGACATCCGCCAAGGCCCGGCACAGCCTTTCAACTTCGAGCCTGAAATTTTCTGAACAACAATTCGGCATCGATTCCAAACTGACCTGGACATCTTTATCAAGCACATACGAGGCCTCGTCCAGACTCGAAAATTTAGGAAGTCCGCTTTCCACATACCTGCCTTCTCTATCGAAATCTCCCGCCAGTTGTGCCACCTCTGTAAGTGCCCTTATTACGGCCCGCTGAGGATCAGGTGCTGTTCCTGCAGTGTATACTATCTCGCTACTGGTCGGAAAAGTCGATGGGTCCCATGCAATGGCTCCAACTGTCGGAATACCGAGATCGAGAGAAAAATCTTTCAGCACAAGCTCTATATTCAGCCTCTGAAATTTTGCCAGAAGTTCTCTGGCAACAGGGTCTTTGATGCTATCAAGTTTTATAGTGGGAGCAGATAGCCTTTTATGGGTAATAATGGAACAAACATGACGTTCAACTACCTCTGAAAGGGCCTGTACAGATGCTTCTTCAAATGAATTTCCAGAGGCTGAACCATTATACTCGTTTAAAGGCCAAAACCACGATAACGGGAGCCAGAACTCCTCTTCACCCAAAGGACAAAAGGCCTTTACCCAATCAAAAGTCAAGGTCTCAATCAAGCTGCCGGCCTTCGAGAGAGCCTCCTCAATGTGATCTGTAATATGCAGTGCCCTAAGCATATCTTCCAAAGAGACTGCACCCGTCTCAAAATCCATTCGTCTGCAAAAACGGTGTTCCCTTTCTTTTACGAAGATAAAAAGACTGAAGCGTTCTACCAGCTCCATCACAGCACTTGCCTCCGCCTGGGCTGGAGTAGTACCTTTACCCATCTGCATCGGGGAACCGGTGAGACGACTGACGGAGGGACTATATCTGCTCACATATACCGGTATACCGAGCCTGCCTTTATCTATACGTTCGGTATTCTGGATAATAGGCATTCCCAGTCTGTTAAACCGGCTCCGGACCCATTTCAAGGTCTCATCCGCCGGTCTTGCCTTGTCAAGCCCGGTATCCGACCCTTTGAAACTGTCTTTTAAAAAATTCATGGTCTCCTACTTATAAACAGAAAACTACTCCACGAAAGGGAGAGTAGTCTTATCTACCAGCCTCTCGGCCTCATACCAGTCTTTCTGGTCCTCTCCATGGACTTTTTCTCCCCTTATCTCAAACAGGCTATAAGCCACGTTGGCTATCCACTGGCATTTTACATTTTCAGACATTTCATCTTTAAAAATCAAATAAGCCATGCCCGTCCCCGGAGCTCCCTGGACCTGCGCCCCGATTACCGGATTAGGGGCCTCTGGGTCGGTGATAAGATAAACGGCCCTGGGTACTTCGACACTATGGCTTAAATGGGCCAGATTTTTAGTATCCATCCCTCCTAGATAGATATCTACTTTTCGCTCCCCTTCATCATAGGCCAGGCCGACCAGAGGCAGACCGGGTTCTCCAATTACTGAGTCTTCTCCCACGGTAAGAGTGGCCCTTCTAAACTGATTCTGACGATTAAAATCTTTTATAAAACTCGGCCATTCATTCTTTAATATCCGCGTCTTTTTCATCTCTTTGCCTCCGCAAATAGTTTAACAAGTAAATAAAAATATATATAAATATTTGTACTATTTAAGCTTCTTGTCAAATCAAAAAAGCAAAAGCGCAAAAAAGAAAAGATATGCTGCCGATTACACTGTACTAGAGCAAGTACCCGAGCGCTTTGGCATAAAAAGGCCTACATCTAAGAGACAGGATCATAATGGGAAAATACCATGGTAAAGGTACCCCTGCCCTGGGTCATGGACCGGAGTTTTGTAGAATAGCCGAACATTCTGGAAAGCGGAGCAATTGCCTTAACAACCTGGATTGGTCCTCTCGGCTCAATTTGTTCCACCCTGCCATGACGGCTGTTCAAATCCCCGATTACATCGCCCAGAAATAATTCAGGTACCAATATTTCCAGCCTCATAATGGGTTCAAGGAGTACAGGATCGGCTTGTTCACAGGCCCGCTGCACTCCTATAGAAGCAGCGGCCCTGAAAGACACATCGGTAGAAAGACCTTCTTCAAAAACGGCAGCTTTTAATACTACCTCAACATCTAACATGGGAAAACCCTTTAAAACACCGCTTTCGAGTCTCTGGGCTATTGTCTCTAAAATCAGTGCTTCATAACCATCGGGCAGGCATTCAGGCTCAAGCTCACTGATCACACGATTATTAAGCCCTCTTTCTCTGGGAGACACCTGAAGTATTATAGTGCCTGCCTGACGTGCGCCGCCTATTTCCCTGTCAAATCGCTCTTCTATGGTTACTGGCTTCTGAATAGTCTCCCGATAGACCACCTGGGGTTTACCGACTGTTACACAGGCATTAAACTCTCTTAGCAGCCTGTGGATAAGGATTTCCAGGTGCAGTTCGCCCATGCCGGAAATAATTGTCTGACCGGTCTCTTCATCGAACATCACTTTGAAAGTAGGATCTTCCTCAGATAATCTACTTAAAGCCGTATCTATTTTTTCCTGCTGCCCTATAGTTTTAGGCTCTACCGCAACAGATATAACAGGCTGGTATGTCTCAATAGGTTCAAGGAGTATAGGGTGTTTCTGATCACAAAGTGTATCTCCTGTTGAAGTATGTTTAAGGCCCATAACAGCTACTATGTTACCTGCTTCGGCCTCTTTGATCCTTTCTCTCTTGTTGGCATGCATCTGGAGGATCCTGGCCGCCTTTTCCTTATGTTTTTTCCCGGGATTCCACACCTCATCTCCCGACGCCAGTTTTCCGGAATAGACACGCACATAGGTCATCTTACGCCCTTGGTCCATCTGGACTTTAAAAGCAAGGGCAGCAAGCGGGGCATTGTCTTGACTAAGACGTTTTTCAACAGTGTCTGTAACCGGATTTATTCCTTTTATCGGCGGCACATCCAGAGGACTGGGCAGATATCTGGTTATGCCGTCCAGTAATGGCTGTACTCCTTTGTTTTTGAGTGCAGAACCGCAATATACCGGAACACACTGAAGTCCAATGCACGCCCGCCTTATGGCTTCGTGTAATTCCTTCTCGTTTATGGGCTCCTCTTCCAAATACTTTTCCATTAAGGCGTCATCTAAGCCGGCAAGTGACTCCAGCAGATTTACCCTGGCCTCAGACACCTCTTGTCTATACTCTTCCGGTATGGGACTTTCTTTAAACTCGATTCCCTGAGTTGCTTCGTCCCATACAATCATTTTTTCTTTAATGAGATCAAATACACCTTGAAAAGAATCCTGAGAACCAATAGGTAGTGTCAAAACAAGTGGATAAATTCCCAACTGTTTCCTCATCTCTTCAACAACGCCCGGAAAATCAGCGCCAAGCCGATCCATTTTATTGACAAAGGCGATCTTGGGGACCTTGTATTTGTCTGCCTGGTGCCATACCTTTTCCGATTGGGGTTCTACTCCTCCAACGGCACAGAAAACTCCAACTGCACCATCCAATACCCTCAAGGACCTCTCCACCTCTATTGTAAAATCCACATGGCCCGGAGTATCTATTATATGGATCTCTTTTCCCAACCAGTAACAGGTCGTAACGGCGGAGGTAATTGTAATCCCCCTCTCCTGCTCTTCGGGCATCCAATCCATGGTGGCCTGACCGTCATGGACTTCGCCCATCTTATGGGTTTTGCCCGTGTAAAACAGAATACGCTCAGTAAGAGTAGTCTTTCCTGCATCTATGTGGGCAATTATTCCTATATTGCGGATCTGTCTTATTCGATTTTCACGGGTCATATTATGAATTACTCAAAATTCTCAAAGCTATAAGTTTATTGGATAATATACACTCATTGGCAAAATGCATGCGCTCTATTTAACAAAAAGCCTTTAAATACACAATAAATTAAGTGCTTGGGCCATAAAAAACCATGGTGCAAAGACCGGGCAATGACCTATACTGCTTCTTGTCCCCTTTACCCACTATGCTCATTCCAGATTTCAATAATCCTGTCTGCGACCTGCTCCGGAGTCGATCCGTCTGTATCAATTTCGTATTGAGCGGCACTTTTGTATTTTGGAGTCCTTCGCTCTAAGACTTCTGTCACCTCTTCGGTAAAGGTCTTGCCAGAGGTTAAGGAAGGCCGTTCAGTGTCACCTTGAATTCGCGAGACTATCGCATCCGCCGAGGCCTTCAACCAAAATATGCAGGAGTTTGTCTTCAGTGCCTCAATATTTCCAGGCGTTTCGATAACCCCGCCACCGGTATCAATTACTATATTATCAGACCTGGATAATTCCTGTGCCTCTTCAGACTCCAGGTCTCTAAATTTCTGCCAACCATATTTTTCTACAATTCTCGGAATTGACATCCCTGCCCTTTTTACTATTTCCGCATCCATGCCCACGTACTTCATTCCTAGGCTTGCAGCGAGGATTTCTCCCACCGCACTTTTCCCGGTTCCACGATAACCGATCAGCACTATATTCATGATCCCAATCGCTCCATGACTACCCTGCGCATAACCTCGACAGGTGCGGCAACACCTGTAAAACGCTCAAATTGCAACACTGCCTGGTTGATAAACATATCGATTCCGGAAATCACTTTAAGACCGCACGACCTCGCCTCGGCGAGAAGTTTGGTTTCAAGAGGCGTATATACAACATCAAAGACAACCTGCCAGGGTCGAAAAAGTCCAGCGGGAATCAGGGAAGCATCTTTATTCGGCTGCATGCCGACTGGAGTACAGTGAAGAATTATATCCGCATTTTCCATCTCTAATGCAAGAGATTTGTCACTTAACAACTCAGATTTAATAAATACATCAGTGCCTGTCCTTAAATCAGCTGTCAACTGCTGTAGCATAACTTCATTAACGTCCAAAATTGACAATTCATCCGGCCTGGTATTTTGGGCCAGGGTAAATGAAATCGCCCGTGCGGCGCCGCCCGAGCCCAACATAAGGACCCTTTTCCCGTCAATCTCTACCCCGGCGTCAATAATGGCCTTCAAGGCACCCGGCCCATCCGTGCCAAATCCAAGCAATTTGCCATGTTCATTAATAACCGTATTAATCGAACCGATTGAACGATCCACATCTGTTATTTTATCCATATATTTTATTATTACAGTCTTATGCGGAATAGTTACGCTCATGCCTCGAAAGTTGTTTAACGCCCTCATACCTGACAATGCATTTTTTACATCCTCTACCTGGTAAGCTACATAAACGAAATCCAGGTCGAGTTCCCAAAAAGCGGCATTGTGAATAGCCGGTGAAAGACTGTGCGCAATCGGATTGCCGATTACAGCGCAAACTTGGGTGCTGGGACTGATTGATCTAATATCTTTCATCAAAACCTCCCTGGGGATATTTGTAACTGAAGTTCAAAGTTCATCATTCAGGATTACCTTTCTTTCCTCTATCATGCAAGTTAGAGGGCAAGTAAAAAATGAGTTGAATGGATTTTGCCGCAAGTCTGCCTGTTTTCAAGGCGCCTCAAAAGACACATGATGGTATGTAAAGACAGTAAATAATAGAGGTAAATGATTGGAACTGGATCGGCATTTCAGGCCGGGGACAAGTTGCGGCTCAGAACTGATGGAAAAGGTGTTATTCGTGCCGCAATGCCTCTATGGGATCCATTTGCCCCGCCTGCCTGGCCGGGAAATAACCAAATACAACACCCACAGCACCGGAAAAAACAAAAGAAATCAATACGATCCCCGGGTTAAACACAAAGGGGACGGAAAGAAAATGCGCCCCTACGATGGCAGCAATAATCCCAACAACGATGCCGATAAGCCCGCCGCAAGACGACAGGACCACGGCTTCCACCAGAAACTGCATCAATACATCCCGCTCCAGAGCGCCGACAGCAAGACGGATCCCGATTTCCCGTGTCCTTTCCGTCACCGATACAAGCATAATATTCATAATGCCTATCCCGCCCACCAGCAGGCTTACAGCGGCCACAGCCCCCAGTAGTCCGGTAAGCACGCGGGTGGTTCCGGTCATGGTGCTGAGGAGTTCCTGCATGTCTCTGACATGGAAATCATCATCTCCATGGACAATATGACGACGTTCGCGCATAAGGGCCTCTATGTCCCTTTGAACCTTCTTTGTCGACATGCCGTCTCTTGCTGAGACATAAATCCTGTCCACGTCCGTATTGCCTGCAATGCGTCGCTGAAAAGTTCGCAAGGGGATCAGCACGAAGTCATCCTGGTCCGTTCCGAAACTTGATTGTCCCTTGGCAGCGAATAACCCGACTACTTGAAAAGAAAGTTTTCCTAATCGGATTACAGCACCTATAGGATCCTGGCCGCCAAAGAGTTCTTTGCGCACAGTGGCCCCGAGAATACATGCGGCCTTACCGCCACGGTTTTCACTGTCCGTAAATGTGCGTCCCTTTTCAAGGAGCCAGTCGCGAACCGTTAAGTAGGCGTTTGTACTTCCCATGACCGTTGTTGACCAGTTTTCATTTCCGTAAATGCCCTGCACGACCTGAGAAGCCACGGGGGCCACGGCGGCCAGTCCATAGATCTCCAATGCAATGGCCTCGGCATCTGAAACCTCAAAAGCGTCGGCCGTTGATCGCGTGCCTCCGGGGCCATGGTGTCCTTGACCGGGCCTGACCAAAAGCAGATTGGTACCCAGTTTGGCGATATCGGAAGTCACCTTTGCCGTTACCCCTCCACCTAAGGTCACCATGGTAATAACAGCGGCAACACCTATGATAATGCCCAGAATCGTCAAGGATGATCGCATTAGGTTGCGCCGGATTTCCCGTAAGGCCAGAAGTATCGTCTCCCACCACATTATCAAACCCTATGGTTTTGCTCATCGGCATCGATCAAGCCGTCGAGAAAGTGAATGGTCCTTTTTGCAAAAACCGCCATATGAGCATCATGAGTCACCATACAGAGGGTTATGCCCATATCACGGTTGAGGCCAACCAGGACCTCCATGATTTCACGGCTGCAGACGGAATCCAGGTTCCCTGTGGGTTCATCCGCCAGGAGTACCTTCGGATTTGCAACAATAGCCCGGGCGATGGCGACCCGTTGCTGCTGACCACCGGACAGTTCGCTCGGTGTATGTTTTTCCCAGCCCTTAAGCCCGACCGTTTCAAGTGCCCGAAGAGAGTAAATCCTTCGCTCGGCAACGGGGATACCGCGATATATGAGAGGCAGTTCAACATTCTCCAGCGCTGAAGTACGGTTGAGAAGATTAAAGCCCTGAAACACAAATCCCAGGTAGTGACGCCGCAATAGTGCCCGTTGTTTGCGGGTCAGCTTTTCTACGTTCACATTTTCAAACACATAGGCCCCCGCAGTCGGTGTGTCCAGGCAGCCCAGAATATTCATGCAGGTGGACTTGCCGGACCCGCTTGGTCCCATAACAGCCACGAACTCTCCCCGTTCGATGATAAGGTCGATACCCTTAAGTGCAGCCATGGCCGCCAGGCCCGAACCATATACCTTTGTTATCCCATGCAGTGTGATAAGAGGACGGCTTCTTGTCTGTGGAGAGGTCCCTTTATTCATTCATCTGGCGGCTTCCAGGATATCGACCACCACGGCCATGCCGGGCTCAATATCCCCTTCGATGATTTCGGTCAGTATGCCGTCTGTGGCCCCTGTCATAACTGAAACAGCGACAAGTTTTCCATCTCTCTCCACCCAGACGCGCTGTTGTGTATTCCTGGCCGTGGAGTCTTCTCTGTGCTGTTTTTTCCAGGATTTGGGCCGCCGGGGCAGGAGGCTGTTGACTATGCCACCTCCATCGGACTGGCTTTCATCTTCCTTTACAGGAGGGGTGAACCGGAGCGCACTGTTAGGCACCAGTATAGCATCTTCAACTTTCTTAACCGTGATGTCTGCTGTAGCTGTCAAGCCGGGGCGAAGAAGCAGATCTGAGTTATCCACATTTAATACCGTGACGTAAGTAACTACCCCGCTTACTGTCTGTGAACCGAAACGGACTTGACCGATCCGGGCAGGAAAACGCCTGTCCGGATAAGCATCAACGGTAAAAACAGCCTCCTGCCCCTTTTTCACGTGGCCAACATCCGCTTCGTCTACCGCCACGTGGAGTTCCATCCGGGCCAGGTCCTCCGCTAAAGTAAATAACACAGGGGCCTGCAAAGAGGCCGCCACGGTCTGGCCGGGTTCTACGTTACGGTCAAGCACAATACCGTTAATGGGTGAGTGGATGACCGCCTTTGCCAAATCCGTTTCATTAAACTCTAGAATGGCGCGGGCCTCGAACACCTGTGCCTTTGCGCTGGCTTTAAGGGCCTGCGCCCGTTTAAGCGACGCCACGGCTGCGTCCAGTTCGTGCTCTGACGGCACCTTGTTGTTACTTAATGTCCGGACCCTCTCCAGCCTTGCCAGCTCCTTTTGCGCTTCACTTACCGTGGCTTCCGCCTCCATAACCTTTGCCTGTGCCGCTTCCAGGGCGGCCTTAGACTTAAGAACCTGGGCTTCAAACTTTGTAAGGTCCAGTCGCGCCAGGACCTGGCCGACCTGTACCGAGTCATTGTAGTCCACCTCCACAGACTCAATAGTGCCGGACACCTCGGTGCCTACATCCACCTGGTCAGTCGGCTCAAGGTTTCCAGTGGCGGTCACAGTCACAACGAGATTTCCCCTCTTAACTTCCCGAGTCTGGTAGACAACGGCCGCGGAATCCTTGGAACGCATCCATATCAGGGCAATAATGACGCCTGCCATGATCAGCAAGATCAGGACAAGCAGCCATTTCATATATTTTCTGTAGCCCTGTGATTGCTCAAGGCCTAAGATTTGACTGATATTTGATTTAGTCGGCATATCAGATGTCATGACTTCCTTCCAGGTACTGCCCTGTTTTTTCTCTCCGGCTCAAAAGATGACCAGCCGCCGCCAAGAACCTTGTAAAGGGTTATGAGATTCGCAATCGCATCTCCCTCGCTGACTGCCAACTGATCCTGAAACGACAAAAGCGATCGCTGGGCGTCCAGAAGCGTATTGAAATCGATCAGTCCGGAAACATACTGGTTCTGCGCAAGATCAACTGCCTTTCGGGCAGCCCTGCACGCCAGGTCTAAAGACTCTCTGCGATTTTGTTCTTCCGCATAGGCAATTAAGGCATTCTCAACTTCTTCAAACGCCGTAAGCACTGTGGCCTCATATTGAATAAAGGCCTGTTCCTGCAAAGCGGATTGCACCTCGATATTATTCCGGATGGCGCCTGCGTCAAATAGAGACCAGGTAATCGACGGACCGATACTGTGGGTTCGGCTCCCGGCAGAAAACAGGCTGTCCGATGACAGTGCTTCAAGACCAATGGAACCCAAAAGTGAAAATTTGGGATAAAGCTCTGCAGTAGCAACACCCACCAAGGCCGAGTATGCCGCCAGATTACGCTCGGCTCGTCGGATATCCGGCCGACGCCGCAGAACTTCGGCAGGCACCCTAAAGGCGATCTCCAAAGGGGCCACCGGTATGGCCTGTGGTTTGTCAAGGATGTCTTCGAGAAACCCGGGAGGCTTTGCCAGCAGCACGGCCAGGCGATTTTTGGCCTGCTCAAGGCCAATTTCAAAACCGGGGATTTTGGATTGTGTCTGCGCCAGATTGTATGTGGCCTGCTCTAGGTCGAGTTGCGTCGTCAGGCCCGCCTCAACACGCCATTGTGTAATGTTGAAAGTTTCCTGTTGCGTGTCAAGACTGGCCATGGCAATCGATAACCGGGTCTGGAACGAGCGGACCTCTATATAATTCAAGGCAACTTCGGCAAGAAGGCTGACGAGTACGTCCCGCAAATCCTCTTCACTTGCATGTAAGTCGGCTTCAGCCGCCTCCAGCGCCCTTCGCCTGCCGCCGAATATATCCAGCTCCCAGGCGGCATCAAAATCAACAGCGTAGAGCTTTCTCTCGCCCCCGCTTCCCGTTTCCTCGCTGCTGCGGCTCAACCTGACTGAACCACCGGCATCGACCGCTGGGAATAGATCTGCCTTACTAATGCCGCGGCGGGCACGGGCCTCGCGAACCCGTGCGCGGGCCTCCTTTACATCGAGATTTTCCATCACAGCAGTTTCTATCAGATCCTCTAATACAGGATCGCTGAGTGTTGACCACCAACGGGTTAAAGTTTCCTTGCAGCCCTCTTCTGCAAAAAGGCCTGGAGGCAGATGTGTATGCCATGCTTCGGGCACGGCAGTCTCAGGGGGGACATAATCAGGCCCCACGGCCGCACATCCTGCACACGCGAGCGTGGCAACGAATACGCTAACAGTCAATCGTGTCCGCCAAATAAGAATGTCTTGTTCTTTTCCCATTAAATACCTTTATGTCATGTATACTTTATTCCTTGTCGGCATATGACGGCAAAATATCCTCCCCATTAAAAACGGGTATGTCTATAGCAGTTTGTATGGCCTTTAATGTCCGGCGAAAAAATATTTTTTCTTTAGAAATAGGCCTGAGTCCTTATTGGAGCCCTTCAACAGGTGTACGACCGAATTCCCGCCGCTGGTGCCCGCCCTCCCGAAACGGCTTTTGAACACGCCTCAGGTGTTGCGCCAAGGCCTTTCTGTCTTCCGGACCAAAATGTCTCGCCAATTCGATAGTGGCATCGGCAAACCGCCGTTTCATTCGACTGCGCAGTTCCTGCAGCCTTGCTACCTCTGCACGGTATGCCGCCTCATCAAAAACAGGGGCGGCCAGGATCTTCATCGCCCTCTCTCTTGCCTCCCGGATCTGTTTGTGTGCCTCTCGATTTTCCAGACGCACCTCCTCCAAGGTCTTAAAAAATAATCTCGCCTTTTCATCGGGCAACTTGGACGCAAGTTCCCGACCCTGCCTCCCTATAAAGTTATGTCTGCCTGCAAAGTCAGGCCCGTCAAAGCGATGGTACAAACCGCCCAGGATGAACCCGACGAGCATTACGTTCAGGAGAAATGAACTGAATACCAGAGCTTTCATTTTTTTACTCATAGCACATCCCCTTCATAGTACAAAAACGCCTCCAGGTTTATTTGGTTTTGCTCTGAAGAAATGGCCCCTGACGGGTAGAAAAAACCAATAGCAAATCCCAGGATCAGAGCAACAAGAAGGGATAAGGAAACCGCAGTAAGCGCCCGATTCGGCATTCCGAACTCCCAAAAGATATCTGAAAAAAATCCGGCAACCGAATAGGGCCTTTTATCCTCTTTCTGCAGTGAAGCAGAGATAATGCGTTCGGCCAGATCCGGATCGGGATCTTCATACCTACTTTCCCTGAGAACCCTTTCGAAACGTTCTTCATCTTCCAGGATGGCCTGCAGCTCCAATGAGGACTTCAGGGCCTTCAGCCCAGGAGTCCTCATATCTTCAGGCCAGTTAAGGATATCCGTACCGTATATAAGCATATACTCCCTGAACTGTTTCGGGTCCATTCTCATATCGAACCTCCACCAAAATATAGTTTCACTTTCTTCTTCAATGTAGTCTTGGCACGCATGATGGAAGATTGGAGTGCCTTTAATGTCACGCCCATCATATCCGCTGCCTCATGATTACTCACACCTTCATAAAAACACAGGGCAAGGGCCTGCCGCTGACGATCCGGTAAATCGCTGATGAAACGATCCAGTAAAGACTGTCTCTGATGATCGTCCAACAATACATCATGCCCCGGATTTCCATCCGCCATCTCCATGTCTTGCGGAAGGCCAAGCGGCCTTTTCTTTCTCTGGTGATCAACGCAGAGGTTTATGACCACCTTATAAAACCAGGTGTTAAATTTGGCCCCCTTAGAAGGGTCCCACAGCTTCGGTCTGCGCCACAGCTTCAAAAACGCTTCCTGCACAATGTCCTCTGCATCGTCCTTGCTGGAGACAAGACGATAAGCAATACGGTAAAATCGATCGGCGTAACGATTTACTAAAACAGCAAATGCTTCACGGCCGCCCTGCCTTATATGCTGGAGCAATAATGTATCATCAAGATGGGTAAGATCTACATCCATATCTGGTGTAACCTAAAGTTAAAGCAAAAATGCTGTGAGGGCGGACCCCAGTCTTTAAAAAATATTGAATACCGCAGGCCCAGGGCGTCAAGCAGGACCATAGAGCCGTTTACTCAATCCCTTAATAACACAAAAGATCAATACCCCCGGTCTTCCCGGAAGATAAACAACATCGGCCCTTTACCCAAACATTCTGTACAGCACTCACAATGAATTCCGGACACAATATTATCACATAAAGGATTAACATTGCTCTCAAGGATCTGGGCCGATGTTGTTTATCCAAAACCAGGAAAGACCTTCACAGATCTATTCTGTTGCTATTTATGCCTCCATTTCATTGCATGGCGGCCATGATGACCCATTCCGTCCGGAAGCAGTTTAATCAAGACCTTGCGCTCGTCCGCCGTGAACTGGGTTGCCAGAGTCGCCACGGCATCCTGCCTGATGGAATGCATATTGTTTTGAAGGTCTTGCATCTCACCTGTCTTTTCACGAAACAGCTCCTCTTCAAATGGGTCTGAAACGATTATATCTTCGATTTTTTTACGAATTACTGTCATTTGTTCACGAATTTCAGAGCACTTTTCCTGGGCCTCTCTCATCGTCCGATAGAAAAGGGTCTCTTTTTCCGCCGGAAGCTGAGCCAGCAGATCCTGCCTTAAGGACCCTTTGCCACAGCATCCCATGGGTCCGGCTGCACTATATGCATAAGCCACCGACCATATAGACACCGCCATAATCAGCGCCGATACTACCACCTTTTTCTTCATAATTGTTACCTCTCTTTAGATTTTTTCATAGTCCTTTCAAAGTTGCATGCATGCCTATATATTTTGATACGAATGAATCCCAGAAAGTCTTCGCTGTTTTTGAAACTTTTTTCAACGGACCTGAAATCAGAAAAATGCACGATAGACATGAAAAAAGGGGAATACTCTTCTAAAATAGCCCATATTGTCTATTTTTGTGGTCTAAGCCGCATCCAATTAAGGGCATAATGCCGCCTGCGGTCTAAAATGGAGAACCCCTTTTCATGGGATCCCTTGTGGCCCGAGGGAATTGAGAATAGAGTTGCCTGGAACGACATGTACTGATTATATTATATAGTCTCTTTTTCAATAATGCGGTGTCAAAGCATGTAAATGACAGGTTAAAAAAAAGCGGATTTTTGCCGACATATTCCCGATCCTGAGCCAATGTTAAATTTTTTAGAGCAGAGCTTTAGTCACGCCCTTATGATTACCGGCTTTGTCTTTATGATGATGCTGGTGATCGAGTATCTGAACGTCCTTTCCAGGGGTCTCTTTCATAAGGAACTTCACGGCAGCCGATTAAAACAGTATCTGCTGGCCGGTTTTTTAGGGACAACTCCCGGCTGTCTCGGGGCGTTCGCGGCAGTGGCCCTTTATTCGCATGGAGTATTCAGCCTGGGCGCCCTGGTAACGGCCATGATTTCCACCAGCGGAGATGAGGCCTTTGTCATGTTGTCCTTGATTCCGAAAGAGACCATGTTAATCTTTCTCATCCTGTTTTTAGTAGGTATATTTTCAGGTTTTCTGACTGATTTCATGCTTGGGGATAAGGCGATCAGTCGATTGGCATGTCAACAAAAATTCAAACTACATGAAGAAGATGTGTGCCACTGTTTCCCATGGGGAGGCATTAAAGAGCAATGGAGACATTGTTCCATGGCCCGCGGTGTATTGTCCGTCACTCTGTTATTGTTCCTTTTCGTGATACTCAGCGGCAAACTGGGTCCTTCTACATGGAACTGGATCAGGATCACCCTCTTCTTGGTCTCAGCAGTAGCACTTTTTATCGTATCCACCGTGCCGGAACACTTCCTGGAGGAACACCTGTGGGAGCATATAGCAAAGGTCCACGTTTTACGGATATTCCTCTGGACCTTCGCGGCACTATTCCTCATGCACATACTGATTGATCAACTCCATCTTGAAGGCTGGATACAGCAAAATCAGCTGGTCGTATTGGCAATTGCGTGCCTGGTCGGTCTCATTCCTGAATCAGGACCGCATATGATATTTCTTACCCTGTTTTATCAAAATGCCCTGCCATTCAGCATCCTCCTGGCAAGCTCCGTGGTGCAGGATGGTCACGGCATGTTGCCCATGCTCGCCGAATCACGTCTGGATTTTTTCAAGATCAAGGGCATTAATTTATTTGTAGGTTTATGCGTGGGACTGCTAGGCTATTTAACCGGATGGTAAATAGAAGGGTACGATCAAGCCCACACTAAAAAGAGGTAGCTATGAAAATAATCGTTGCAGGAACCGGTTATGTAGGTCTTGTACATGCTGCGGTGTGTTCAGAGTATGGTCATGAGGTGTATGCGTATGACATTGACTCCAATAAGATCAGGGCATTTTCAACCGGTCAGACCGAAGAGATTGAAAAATATGTCAATGAACCGGGATTAACTAATATTATCAAGGAAACAATCGGCAAATACCTGTTCTTTATCTCTGATTTTGACTCAGTCCTGGAAGGTACTGATGCCATTTTTATGTGTCTGCCGACCCCTCCGAATCTGGACGGCTCCACCAATCTTATTTTTTACAATGCCGCGGCTGAAAATCTTGCCTTGGCAGTTGCAAAAAGGAGGGACAAGCGCAGGATCGTGTTTGTAAATAAAAGCACTGTGCCTATTGGGACAGCTCGACACCTGCAGGAGATCATGAATACTCACGGTGTGGAAAATTTTGGTGTTGCTTCAAATCCTGAGTTCCTGGCAGAGGGAACGGCCGTCGCTCAGGCACGAAGTCCGGACCGGGTTGTGGTAGGCTGCGATAATAAAGAGGATTTTAAAATTCTTCGCGGAGTGTATTCCCAATTCATCAATCACGTCCGGATAAAATATATAGAGACAACGCCGGAATCTGCGGAGGCAATCAAGTACGTTGCCAATACCCTGCTTCTTACCTACATATCTTTCTGGAATGGTGTCGGGGCAAAGATCGGGGAAAAATTTCCAAACGTCAAAATAGATGACCTCAGACTCGGGGTTACGGCAGACGACAGGATCAGTACGTGGGGATCTTTTGTAAGCAACGGGGCGGGTGGAAGCTGTTTTGGGAAAGATATCGCTTCATTAATCTACCAAATGCGAAGGGTAAACGTAAGCACGAAGATGCTTGAAGCCTCCTATGAAGTAAACGAATTTCAAAAGGTCTACCTCATTGACAGGGCCATAACCGAGGTGGGATTTCAGTTCAACAACAAGACAATTGCTGTGTTGGGGCTGGCCTTTAAGAAACACACCAACGACATGCGGGATGCCTCTTCAATCAAGGTCATCGAATCTCTCCTGGGGAAAGGGGTGGCCAACATAAAGGCTTACGACCCTTTGGCAATTGATACTGCAAGGGCCGAGTTTTCCACATCTAAAAACATCCTCTTTGAAAAAATCAGCTACTTTCATACAGCCAGAGAGGCTCTGGAAGGATCTCATGCGCTTTTTATTTCCTCTGACTGTGAAGAATTCAGAGGGCTTTCACGGACCATAGAGGAAAGCGTTAAACCACCCTATCTTGTGATGGACGGACGGCGCATGATTCCTGATTTCGAAGAGATGGTTTCCAAGGGATTCAGTTATCTGGCAGTGGGCGCAATGGCTATCAAACCGGTATAAAACCAGGGATATAAGATTATGAAAGGAATAATTCTGGCCGGGGGTTCCGGAACGCGCCTGTACCCGATTACCCGCGTGGTAAGCAAACAGCTTATGCCTGTTTATGACAAGCCAATGATATATTATCCATTATCAGTGCTGATGTTGGCAGGTATACGTGAGATACTTGTTATATCCACTCCTGAGGATTTGCCCAGGTTCAAAGAACTTCTCCATGATGGTTCACAATGCGGCCTTTCCATCTCCTATGCAGAGCAACCTAGCCCCGGGGGACTGGCCCAGTCCTTTATTATAGGAAAGTCATTTATAGGCAGTGATAAAGTGGCGCTTGTCCTTGGGGACAACATATTTTTCGGACACGGGCTTCCGGACATACTCAAAAGATGCAGCAAACTGGAAAAAGGCGGCATTATCTTCGGATATCTGGTGCGTGATCCTGAGCGTTACGGGGTGGTTGAATTTGATCAACACGGCAATGTTATAGGGCTCGAGGAAAAACCTGCAAGGCCCAAATCCAAATATGCCGTTCCCGGACTCTATTTTTATGACAATGAAGTAATAGAAATAGCAGAAGGTCTCCGGCCCTCAGTCCGCGGAGAGCTTGAAATAACCGATGTGAACCTGGAATACCTGCGGCGCAGTCAACTTAGTGTGGAACTCCTGGGACGGGGATTTGCCTGGCTTGATACCGGTACCCATGAATCACTGCTGCAGGCCAATGATTTTGTACAGGCCATTCAGGAACGGCAAGGGCTCAAAATTGCCTGTATTGAAGAAATCGCCTTTCGTCTTGGCTATATAGATCAAAATCAGCTCAAAGAGCTCGCCAAGGATATGTTGAAAAATAATTACGGCAAGTATCTTATGGAGATCGTTCCAGAGGAAAAGACCAATGAATTTTACTAAGGCAGACCTTCCCGGTGTCTTTTTGACCGAGCCGGATGTATTCCGAGATATCCGTGGCCTTTTCATGGAAACCTACAATCAGACAAGGTATGCAGAAGGCGGAATAGACCGGGTGTTTGTCCAGGACAACTACTCCCACTCCGGGCATGGCGTCCTTAGAGGACTTCACTATCAACTCAAAAACGCCCAGGGGAAACTGGTATTTGTAATAACAGGAGAAATATTCGATATTGCAGTAGATATACGGCTCGGCTCGCCCAGTTTCGGACAGTGGTTCGGGACCTGTCTTTCGGCAAAGAACAGGCGACAGATCTTTATACCGGAGGGTTTTGCCCATGGATTCGTAGTGCTTAGTAAAAGTGCCGATGTTATATATAAATGTACTGATTTCTATACACCAGGGGACGATTACGGAATCTTTTGGGCAGATCCGACCATAGGAATCGATTGGCCAATAAAGACCCCGATCCTCTCTGACAAGGACAACAAAAGTCCAAAATTAAAGGAGATCCCCAGGGAACTTCTCCCCGTATTCCATTCAGCCTGAACTGGTAGACACCGCCGGCATAAGACAGGTCATCAAATTCTCAATAGACCGTTGGAGGAGGCCCTTTTCTGAAAAAAGATCGAAGGCCGGGGGAATATTCCCTGACCTCCTGGAACCGGCTTACCAAGTAGTACCGGTCCACCTGCACCTTGACCAGGACATTTTCCAATGAGGTGGCAAAATCCACCAGGTATGGGTGTTTGTCCCGATAGAGGCCGAAGAAATAGCCCGTCTCCGCTGGGGAGCACTCCTCGGCCACGCCCATGACAGTCACGGCTATGGCCTGCTTCACGTCCTCAGGCTGATTAGTACGGTTGTCCACAAGGAGGGCCACCCGTGGATCGGTCATCAGGTTACGATATTTGCGGCTCGCCCTCGGGGTTGCTACCACCAGGAATCTGAGATCATCACCGGCTGCAAAGGCCATCAGGCTCAGATAGGGCCGGCAGGGCATGATCAGTGACCCATAAGAGGATTTCCACGGCCTGGTCAGTCCCCTCATCGCTATCGGCCTTTTCCAGAAGGAAGTCCGCCAGCCAGAGGGTGCAGATAAACCAGGGATTCCCAACAACCTCCCGGCTTACCCTCTGGTAAGGATCGTCTTCATAACGAGCCATGCCGCCTACTCGCGTCTTTACCCATAATCGTTTGCGCAATGTATCCATAGTGGCAACCAGTCGGGCATCGTCTGCCTTATACATCCCAAAGGCAAACAGGCCCCAAATACTGGAGTCACAGGTGGCATCCACCTTACCCTGGGCAATAGGGTTGCCGGAAAGGACCCCGTCTTCAGCATCCCTGAAGGTGCCCTCCCTGTCCGTAGTCCCTTTTTGCCCCACTGCATACTGGCTGATACCGTCTCCATTAATACTCAGGCCACTGGCGAGAAAGTATCTGTCCCTGTGAATAGCGTACCTACCACGCCAATTAACCGAAAATTCTATTGATGCATGATCGGCGATTTGCATTTATTTCACACGACTATTTTAAGAAACCAGATTTATCCAGCCGCCCATCCTGATCTAAATGCACTACTAATCTATAATTTCTTTAGCGGTCGGATTGAGTGTAGTTATTTTGTGTTTTTCCATTTTTTAGTATGGACCTTGAGGTGCTGGATTGTCAAATCTAAAAATTTCTTAACAGCGTAGAAAAAGATGGGAATATTCAATTCTTTCATCAAAATTGACAGTACTTACTCCATATATACAAGTATTCTATTATAATAGGCAAACTACCAGAAATGCCTGGTCATTATTTATCCCCTCTATAATTTGAAACACAATTTTATGCTCAAACGGCAGCAGCATGACAAGTATTGATGTATACTTAATTTATTATAGGTTAAACTATGATGGATTTATTGACTGAATTAAAAAATCTCATCAAAGCACTTGATAAAGAAAAAATGGATTATGCACTGTGCGGCGGGTTGGCTTTAGCTGTATATGCAAGACCAAGAGCTACACTTGACATTGATATTATGGTTCAACCTGATTTGCTTGATAAGATCAAACAAATAGTAGCAGATCTCGGATTCAATATTCCCGCTATACCCATGACATTCAAGGGTGGTGCAATTAAAATCCATCGTATGACAAAAATTGACAATGAATCCGGGGAACACTTGCCATTGGACTTATTAATTGTTACCCCGGAGACCAGACTTTCATGGGACAGCAGAATTTCAGTCGAATGGGGAGAAGGGGCATTAAAAATTTTATCTCCAAAGGGCTTGATTATGCTTAAATCGTTAAGGAAAAGCGGCCAAGATAAAGATGATATTGAATATTTGAGAGAATTAATCGATGAAGATTGATATGAGTGCAAAAGCGATTACGAGTCGCCTAAAAACCGTCAACCAATTGAGAAAGGCCTGTCTGTCACTTGCAAATTCAAGCGCCGGAAAAGTAATTAGAAAACAATTTGCCGCCAAATCGGGTAAGGGCGGGGTTTTCTCCCGCCCTCCACACACCAAATAGCATACGGGTCCGCACGATACGGTTTCACAGCGAGCCGCCTTAGCCCCTAGCTTTTTTAACCGTGACATTCCTTCCTGTATCAGGGCTTTGCCAATACCCTTCCGCTGATACTCCGGTAACACTGAAACGGGTCCTAGCCCGTACCAGTGCATGGTGCCGTCCAAGATGGTCACGGGGGAGAATGCAATATGCCCTACCACACGGCCATCAGCTTCTGCGACCAGCGACAGGCTTCATGGAAGTCTTATTACTCCTTTCGGCCTATGTTTGATCTAAGCCGCGAACTTTGTGAGTCGGCACCAGCTGGTTGGCCATTTACTATCATCTTCACGTCCAGATCAGTAACTTTGCGCCCACGAGGCCGAGAAAGATGCCAATTAACAAATGATCTAATTCTGGCAGAGCTGATACCCTTTTTAAGAATTCGAAAGCAAAAAAAATTGACCAATTTATTGCTAAATATCAAGAGGTTGAATTTATCCATTCATTGGGGCCAAATCATTGAGTGTCAATACAAATGCCTCAAAAATGGATTAAATGGTGTTAGCATACCAGATTTAATAATTGCCCAAAATGCAAAACAAAATAATTGTGAAATTTATTCGCTGGACAATCATTTTAGTCTAATGAAGGATATCCTCACTCTTAATATACAAATATAGATTTCAGCAGTGCCGGCTAAATGCTTGCACTCAGACCGGTAAAGCCATGGCGCGTCAAGAGGAAGTAATGGATTTGTCCAGGGTCTGTTATCTGAGATGGATAAGCGCGAAAAGGAGACACTGCGTTTATCATCAAAGATAAAGAACCTGAGTTTTCTTGCAAAGGCAATTAAAGAGTCACATAATTGTACTCTATTTTAAACACAGAGTGTCTCATTTTCATTGACAAGTTCCGGGCTGGGTGCCAGTTTCTTACGCATTCTAAATCTTCGCTTATCCGGCTTTTTTATGGAAAAGACAGCACTAAAAGCAGCCGTTGTGACTAATCCCGAAGGTGTCGCCCTGCACACCTGCAAAAATCCTGAAAAATAAAAAATATGTGGGGTATATATAGTTTGGGGTATGGCTTTTTTATTTGTATTATAAAATTTAAAAAGTGACTTAAATATCTGTTTTTATTGGCGGTCCCAAGGGGGATCGAACCCCTGTTTCCGGCGTGAGAGGCCAGCGTCCTAAACCCCTAGACGATGGGACCGTTATGAAGTAACGGGGAGCAAAATAAAGGTCTAGGCCGGTTGTGTCAACCCCAAAGATAACTGTTCAGGGTACAGAGGCTCAGGATTCTGAAAATAATTCTGGTGCCAGTTTTCGGGTACCGGCATCTTCTGATATAAATCTGGGCGCCGGGCCTCAAGTAAAAGCCGTGGTCTGCCCATAAAATCGGCTCCGCAACAGACATTTCTGCCGGAGATATCCCTCAGGTTATCCAGCCAGACAGCACCCTCCTCGCAGCGAAGCAAGTGATGATCAAGGATAAGAGTATCCACGTTCGCCGCTAAATGCAGTGCATTAATCCAGGCCTTTTTTCTCAAGTTAGATGAAATAGATCTGAGATAAATGGGTGGACCGGAAGCCAGAACGATGTTGGGCTGCCATTTGAGAACCTTTTCTACTGTTGAATCATCCAGAAGTTGAATATCCGAAGCGTGGACGAATATAATATCTCCCATGTTGATCCTGATCATCATAACACTGCCAAACCCTCCATTGGCCATACCATGTGGTACCGGCTCAGAAAAGCTCAGGGGACCGTCAGAATGGCCCTCTGCCACCTTCATGTTAGGGCCGAGTATTTCAGCCAGTTCCAATGCCCTCAGTTGAATTTTGGGCGGCAGGTCCCTGTCGGATTTACTCCAGCAGCGCAGATTCTGGAAATGACCTGGAAGTTGCTGAAATGAAAGCTGAAAAGGATTCGCGTGCAGCAGAGGTATATGATCACCGTGAAAATGGCTGATTACGATATCAGTGGCGGTCTTCAAGGCATTTATGATGTCCTGTCGAACCCTTTGACCCACCGCTATCTGGAAGGGATGGGGAAGCAGGCCGTTACGCTTATATCCCAAGGCAAGGCCGGGATCAATGACAATACTGCGTTCCCCGATCTTTATCAGACAGCAGAGACCGCGAACCCCCATGGACTCCGTACCTATTATTTTAATATTCATGGAATGAATTCATAAACCCTTTTCAATACCGCGCACATGCCGCTTCATCCACCAAAGTAATATAAGTCCTGGTAAGGCCACCAGGGCTGTAATGAAAAAAAAACAGGGCCACCCGACCCATTCCACCAAAAACCCTGATGGTGGACCCACAAAGACCCTGCCCATTGAGGCAAGGGCCGATAAGAGTGCGTACTGGGTGGCAGTAAAACGCCGGTTACAGAGGGCCATAAGAAAGGTTACAAAGGCCGCTGTACCCATGCCCCCGGATAGGTTCTCAAAACCTACCGCGGCAATCATGGCACCGTAGTTCTTACCGATCCAGGCAAGTAGCATAAAAGAAAGATTGGATACTGCCTGCAATATGCCGAAAAACATGAGCGCACCAAAGAGCCCTATCTTTGCCATGAGTCCTCCCCCGAAAAGGGCACCCGCAATAGTGGCAACAAGACCAAACCCCTTATTTATTGTACCTACGTCAGTAGGGCTGAAATCGACTCCGCGGATAAGAAAGGCAGTAGTCAAGGTACCGGCAAATGCATCTCCTAGCTTGTAAAGTACAATAACTGCCAAAATGGAAAATGCTGCCGGCCTTGAGAAAAATTCCTTTACTGGGCCTGAAATCGCCTCGGCCATACTCGCAGGGGGTGAAAGTGAAAGCCTTGGCTCCGGACCGGCAAGGGTCGCAAAAATTCCTAATGACATGATACCCGCCATTAAAATATAAGTGTTTTGCCAGCCTATGCGATCTGACAGTATGAGGGCCAAGGCCCCGGACACCAGCATGGCAATTCTGTAGCCGGTAACTGAGAGCCCGACTCCTAATCCTCGCTCCCTGTAACCCAGCAACTCGGTCCGGTAGGCATCAATTACAATATCTTGAGATGCAGAACTAAAGGCCACCATAAGGGCTAAACAGGCCATAAGTAAAGGGGCGCCAGCAGGCGCCGTAAAGGCCATGGCAAATATTCCCGACACCAGGATCCCCTGAGTGATAAGTATCCATCCCCTTCGTCTTCCCATCCAGGATGGACAAAAGCGATCCATGACGGGTGACCAGAAAAATTTCAATGTGTACGGGATACCCACCAGGCTGAAAAGGCCTATCGTGCGGATATCCACACCATCCACCGTGAGCCAGGCCTGTAATGTACCGCTGGTCAAGGCCAGGGGAAGCCCAGAGGCGAACCCCAAGGGCAACATGACCGCCAGACGCCTGGAGGCAAAAAAAAGGATCAATGATCTGAGACCGGGAATACCCATATTAAGGAAATTTCTTAAAGCCTCTTAATCATGATCCAGCATGGAATCTTAATAGAATGATCTCCAGATGATGATAGTCAGAGGCTCTCTGATCCTTTTCCAGTGAATCTCGTGCCTAGCGGATTTTCTCATAGGTCCCCACAAGCTCTGCTGTGGTAATTATATGCCCTGCCATGACTTTTTCCAGCTTTGCCTTTGTAGGAGTTCCCATGTCAGGAAGTACCTCATCAAGGACATAAAGTTTGTGGAAGTATCGGTGCCTGCCGATCGGAGGGCACGGGCCCCCATATCCCTTACGATTCCAGCCATTGAGGCCTTCCAGAGTACCTGAAGGAAGTTCAATAGACTTAACGGCCTCTGGAAGATTGTTTGCATCAGGAGGTATATTATAAAGTATCCAGTGTACCCAAGTCATCTTCGGCGCCCTTGGATCCGGGGCGTCTGGATCATACACTATCAAGACCAAGCTCTTCGTCTTTGCAGGCAAGCCTTCCCAGGCAAGCGGCGGTGAGATGTCCTGCCCATCGCATGTGTATAAACTTGGGATTTCCCCATTATGTTCAAATGCTGTAGAAGTAAGTACCATGGTTTCCTCCAGATCGCAGATGGTCTCGCTGTCTGCACAATCAATGTCTGCATTGGAAAAAAGAAGTATAAACAATAGACAATAATATAATAATCTGTTCCGGCGTGTCACAATGCCTCCTGTTAAACGATCCCAAGAGTTCTCTTTATCTTCATATAGTGTGTCCTGCGATCAGTTCAGGCAAGCTGTTGTCGAAACCGCTGTGACAAATGCTTTTACCCGATCTCAGATTTTAATTTCCCTTACAACAGCAACCTTATTCAAAGGCCGGAAAACAACTATCCTTTGAGTCAGTATGATCTCAAAAATTAAATTTGTCAAAATCCAGGAAAAATCACAGTAAATATGGGGCGTTTCATAAAAAAACAGAAAAACAGTTTATGGATCAATATGCCAACTCTTCGGTCGATTTTTGTCATAGACAAATTCAATAGTTTTTTAATTTAGCATTAATAATTTCTATTTGTTTAATTGATTATCCTGATGTAAAAATACCTATCGGTTTTATTTGCAGTCACGACCCTTATAACTCATGGACCCTATATAAATGCACAAGGAACAATCTTTCAGGATAGATAATTTGCTGAAAGAGCGAGGTAGTCAGAAAAATGTTTTCCAAAAATTACTTTGTAACCTCCTGGGGAATAATAGGCGTAGGTATTTTGATCGGGGTCTTTGCCGCTCTTCTGCAGAAATGGGGCAACCCCGGGAACATGGGCATATGCGTAGCCTGTTTTGAGAGGGACGTTGCAGGCGCACTCGGGCTCCACCGGGCAGGGGTGGTCCAGTACATGAGACCTGAAATTATCGGATTTGTCCTGGGCTCGTTGATTGCAGCTCTTATTTTCAGAGAATTCCGCTCCCGGGGGGGATCATCCCCCATAGTGAGATATATGCTGGGCGTCTTTGCCATGATCGGTGCGCTGGTCTTTCTGGGATGTCCGTGGCGGGCCATGTTGCGTCTTGCCGGCGGAGATGGAAATGCCATTTTCGGGCTGCTTGGCCTTATAGCCGGCATCTGGATAGCCACCTTTTTTATGAAATCAGGATATGATCTGGGACGCTCCCACAAGACATACACCTCTGCAGGATGGATTTTACCCATAACCATGCTAGGATTCCTTATACTTATGCTGATCTTCCCGCAAGTCCAGGGGCAGGACAAGAGCGGAATACTCTCTTACAGCCTCAAGGGTCCGGGTGCCATGCACGCCCCGCTTATTATCTCTCTTGCTGTTGGACTTGGCGTAGGTTTTCTGGCCCAGAGGAGCCGTTTCTGCACTATGGGGGCCTTTCGGGACCTTATCCTGTTCAGGCAGGTCCATCTTTTGTCAGGGGTCATGGCCCTCCTGATTGCTGCTTTTTTCACCAACTTTATTATAGGTCAGTTTCACCCCGGTTTTGAAAATCAGCCGGTGGCTCATACGATGGCCCTCTGGAATTTTGCCGGCATGGTGGTAGCCGGTATGGCCTTTGCGTTGGCTGGGGGATGTCCGGGACGCCAGCTCTTTATGGCAGGTGAAGGGGATGGAGATGCCGCGGTGTTCTGCCTGGGAATGATTACAGGTGCCGGTTTGGCCCACAACTTTGGCCTGGCCAGCTCACCCAAAGGAATCGGGCCTTACGGTATTGCCGCGGTGATTATAGGATTTTTGTTCTGCCTGTTTATCGGGTTCACCATGAGAAAAAAGTCTGCATAAGGAGAGATACAGATGGGCAAAACTATAGATGCTCGGGGTCTTTCTTGCCCCCAACCCGTCCTGATGACCCTGGATGAGATCAGTGCGATGAACAAGGGAGACCTCGTAGTCCTTGTAGACAATGAAGCCGCCAGAGAAAATGTGATCCGGGCCGCTGCAAGCCAGGGATGGCTTATGACATCCATCCAGTCAGAAGATGATGAGTACAGAATTACCATCTCAAAGGAATAACCGTGCTCTTTTCGAATCTTTTTTTCAAACAGATACTGCTAAAGACTCGGGAACAAAATCCGGACAAGGGGATACTGATATTCGAGAATACCAGCCAAGTGATCCGGGCCGAGAGCATCCTCAAGAATCAAGGATGGGGAATACGGGTCATGGGGCCTCCTCCTGAGATTCAGCATGGATGTGATCTGGTTATTGAGTTTCCCCTGATTGAAGAGCTGAACATCCTGAGATCACTGAAACAGGCTGGGGTTTCGCCTTTGGAAGCAGTCCCGGCAAACAGTCCATTGTTAAAGCCTGTGGATATCTTTCAAATCAAAGACTACGGGGCCTACCTCATGGTACGCGCTGCCAATATGAAGCTTACCGTGGAGAAGGAAACACTGACCATTGTCAACATCTCCGGTGGCGGCTGCCCGGACGTCCCATATCTGGCCAAAGAACTGGTAGGCAAAACTCTGAATGAGGCACCGGCGCCACGTGAGATCGGCCACACCCTGTGCGGCTATGCACTTCAGCTCGCGTTTGAGGAGATGAAACACCGATGCTCGCCGTAGTGGGAACAGTACCTGATCAGGGCTTCCCTTTGGCTGCGGGAAAGGTCACATTGAAGGGAGACCGTATATACATTCAGGGCCATGGCATTACTGTGAACCGGGGAACCCCTGCCCTTCTGGCGGCAGCAATCAAGACCGCAAAGACCCTGGGCGGACCTGAACCTTTTGGGTACCTGATCGGAGACATAGGTCTGGGAGATGGCAGCAGACTGCTCTATGAATATCTTACCAGGCACATCAAAGAACATGATTTCGGCACCATTGCCTTCCACTATGTTCAACCGGACGTGGATTGGCACAACCGGGTCCTGTTGGCCGTAAAAGAAATGACGCGCAGGCCTGTCCTCATAGCAGATGCGGGGTTCATGTATGCAGCTAAGATGAGCGGCATGGCCTCGGAATATGACCTCTTTGCGCCCGATGTCGGTGAATTGGCCTTTCTTGCGGACGAAAATGCGCCCCACCCCTTTTATACCCGCGGTTTCATCATGCACGAAGAAAACCGTGTTCCGGACATGATCGCCCGGGCATACAGTCATAAAAATGCCTCTCGCTTTCTCCTGGTCAAAGGGAAAGAGGACTACCTAGCTGACAAGGTAGGGATTCGAGCCACCATCAAAAATCCGGCAGAGGAGACAATGGAGGCCATAGGAGGTACCGGCGATATAGTGACCGGTATAGCGGCCGCTCTTATCAGCGCCGATTGGGAAATAGATAAAGCCGCTGCCTTTTCGGCCTGGGCTAACCGTCTGGCCGGGCATTACTCAAAGCCCACACCAGCTACGCAGGTAATTGAGATTATCGACCATATACCCTGGGCCTTGGCGGAGCTGTTTTTAGGCAAGAAATGAATACAGAATCAGGTAAATTACATAACTGTGAAATTCATTCTGAAATGACTGTACTTGAAATCGTTCACTCGTACAAAAAAACAGAGAATGTATTCAGAAAATACGACAAAAAGGCTGGGACGTGTATCTGTTGTAACGCATTATTTGAGACCCTGGAAAAAGTGACTGAAAAATACAAGTTGGACATGAAAGAGCTGATCAGAGACCTGGAGACAGAGATCAACCGCGGTACAATGGATCGTAATTAAGTTATGATTTCAGGCAAATTAACAAAATATCAGGCAGATAATTCAGATATTTTGCAAAAGAGCACTCAAGTCCGCAGGGAGCAACTATACCACCAAAATTTTCTCTTTTGGCTCAGACACTACCTCACCTATTACGGTTGCACTGGTCATCCCCCCTCTTTTTAATTCACTCAGCAAATCATCAGCATCCTCACTTGCTGCGGAAATCAGTAACCCGCCGGAGGTTTGGGCGTCGAAAAGGATATCCCGCATAAACCCGTTCACAGAAGGCGCAAAATCCACAAATGTCTCACGGAACTCCCGGTTTTTGTAAGTTCCGGCCGGCACCAGGCCCATTCTGGCATATTCCATGGCCTCAGGCAGGCATGGAACCAGGCTGGCCTGTAAATTAATTCCTATATCGGTATCTATTATCATCTCGCACATGTGACCCAAAAGACCAAAACCGGTGATATCGGTACATGCATGGACTGGATAATGTCGCATAACATCGGCTGCATCACGGTTAAGTGCAGCCATGAGACGAGTGACACTTTCAATGGTCTCATTGGAGGCAATTCCAGCTTTAATAGCCGTATTGATAATCCCGGTACCCAGAGATTTTGTCAGTATTAACTGATCCCCTGGTTTCATGGCCTTCTTAATAAGGACACGATTTGGATGGACAAAGCCGGTGACGGACAGACCATATTTCAATTCAGCATCCTCCACACTGTGCCCTCCCACCAAAACGACATCGGCCTCCTTCATCTTATCCAATCCGCCCTGAATGATCCGCCGGAGGACGGAAAAATCCATCTTTTTTAGAGGAAAGCACACTATATTCATGGCCGTTTTGGGAACACCTCCCATGGCATAGACGTCACTCAGGGCATTGGCCGCGGCAATTTGCCCAAACCAGTACGGATCATCCACGATTGGGGTGAAAAAGTCTACCGTCTGTATGATGGCAATGTCGTCGGTGATTTTATATACGGCTGCGTCGTCAGCCCGCTCTAATCCCACGATAAGATTGGGGTCGGTTGGGTATTCCAATCCACATAATGCCTTATCCAGGTCCCCTGGAGGAATTTTTGAGGCTCACCCTGCGCCGGAAACCGTCTCGGTGAGGCGAAGCCTTTTCTTTCCGCTCATTGAATTTTCCTTTATCCCTTCCACTATCCGGCGATATCCCTCTCTGATAAGATGCTGCATAGTAGGGCGCTTCCTGCAAGGTTGCGCTGCAATAGGCACTCCACCTGACTTATCCACCTCCGTCAGAATTTCTTATATCCATTGTACCGTGATCAGTCATACAAACCCCGTCCAGCCCTCCGGACTTCGAGTGAGTCAATATGTCCTTCAGATCCAGGCTGCTGCATGTTGAAATTAGGGTATGTACATGAAAGTCAAAAAGCATAATACATGTTGCTGATAATTCGGCAAAAAGTCAAATTAATTTTATAAATGAACAGGACCGTATCAATAGACATTTTCTATTAGCATCATATTCAATTAGGATTTAGTATTTAACCATATACCCTATTGCTTTTATTGTAGAACATATCCGGCGTATATTAAATTTGTGAACCTATATTTTAGACTTTTATATAGTTAAATTCAATAAATCCATTATTTTATATTTATTATTTCTATTTGACCTATTGATTATCCTGATATAAAGATTCATCTACGTTACAAAGAATCGTGAGAATTCTTTTGCGTTGCCGAATGAGCATCAGCCTGCATTCAGTGGGATGAGGGGAAATCATTTGTCTGGATAATTTATACAAAAATGGACAAAACTAAATCAGAGGGAAAGGAGAGAGGAAATGAAACGATCTGTAAAAATTCTTTTTGTTTTCATGGTCTGTATTTTTTGGGCAGGGAGTTATGCCTGGGGAGGATTGAAGTTCGAAATTGATGACCAGACCGGTACGGTAAAACAAGGCGTTCAACAGGCCAGGGACTATGATAGGCAGGATCCGCTGATCGATATTCTGATTAGCAAGGGTATACTCACGGAAGAGGAGGCGAAAAAAATACAGAAAGAGGCTGTAGTCCTGGAAGAACAACGCCAGCATGAGGAACAGGAGGTAGCAAAGGAAATTAAAGACACGCGGCTCAAGGGAGAAATCGGGGCCTGGACCCAGGTCTGGTACCAGTATGTGGAGCATGGGGAAAAGGATGGCGGAGACCTTAACGATTTTATGGCGCGAAGATTTTACCTTTATTTAAAAGGCGATATAACTCCTTATTTCAGCTTCTTTACTCACATCGCTGCTGACCGTATCGGGCAGGAAGGATTAGACAGTCCCTCTTTAGGGCTTGGAAGCGGCATTGCATTCCGGGACCTCTGGATTACCTTCAAGCCGAGCGAGGCCTTAAAGGTTCAGGCCGGAAGGATGTATGTTCCGCTTACACGTAACTATGGCACAACATCGACAAAGTGTATGTTGACCACCGACCTTCCTTTTCTGCAGGGCGGTGTGCGCGGAAATATCTTTTATGCCCAGAAGGTAGGTCGGGATGACGGCGTGACCATATGGGGCAATCCCCTGGACGGGCGTCTTCAGTACCGGTTTATGGTCTCTGAGGGGGTTGAAAATGACAACAATCCTGATGATAATCTCCGCTTTGTAGGTCGAGTAGCCCTCAGTCTCCTTGAACCTGAGAAAGGCTGGTTCAATATGGGGACTTATCTTGGAAAGAAAAAAGTCCTGAGTCTTGGCCTGGGCTGCGATAATCAGAATGATCTGACCCTGAACGGCCGAGAGGACCAGAACAACCTCGTATGGACTGCTGATGTCTTTCTTGACCATCCACTGGGAGAGGGTGCCGTGACTGCAGAAGCTGCTTATATTGACATTAAAAACTGCACTCAAACACATAACTTTTCCGAGTTGGCGGCAGGCGACGATGCCAAAAACTGGTATATCCAGGCAGGATATCTACTGCCGGGCAAAATAGGTCCCGGCCTTCTTCAACCTTATATCAAATATGAGGCGGTCGACGTGGATGACAAAGACGATACGGAGTTCATAACCGCAGGATTAAACTACTTCGTCAAGGGCCACAATGCCAAGATCAGCATGGACTATACCTATGTCGGACAAGATAGTGACAGGGAAGACCAAAGCATCGCAACCTTCCAATTAGCTGTTGGATTCTAGGACAGCTGATAAAAAACTGACCAGGCTAACCGTTCATTTCCTTCTCTTTGCGCTCCCTAAATCCCCTCGCGTTGCCGGAAATGGACGGTTATTTTATATTCAAGTATCTCTATCCGCCACACTTAAAAATCACCTCCACCCGGAAATCAGGCAAGTGACCGGCACATTTAAGAAACGCATCTATATCTTGCGGTGTTTTTTATTTTCAGCTTAAACACGACTTACTTGACTCGTGTCCACCTTTTGTGTTACATCCAATATCATGAAAGTAAGGCTTGTCCGTATCAAAATATTTTGGCAGACACGCCACATATTGCCTCCTTTTTTTCAAAAAGGAGGTTTTTTTTTGGCATGAATTGCTTTACCGCCCAACACATATTAGGAATTTACAGCCTCTCACCGGATGAAATCACTTTCATTTTAGATACTGCCGAGTCTCTCAAAGATATTCTTCAAAGACCTATTAAGAAGGTACCACCGTTGCGTGGCAAAACCGTAGTCCATCTCTTCTTTGAACCAAGCACCAGGACCCGTCTCTCTTTCGAGCTGGCAGCCAAGCGACTAAGTGCGGATACGGTGTCAATTTCAGCCAATACCAGCAGTGTTTTGAAAGGAGAAACCCTTATTGACACCGCACGAAACATCGAGGCGATGAGGCCTGATGTCATAGTCATGCGACACCCCCAGACGGGGACCCCTCACCTGCTCACCAAATACGTTAAATCAGCCGTAATCAATGCTGGGGACGGTACAAACGAGCACCCCTCTCAGGCCCTGCTGGATGTCTTTACCGTGAGGCAACACCTGGGACACATTGATAATTTAAAAGTTGCCATACTCGGAGATATAATTCACAGCAGAGTAGCTCACTCGGATATAATGGCTTTTACAAAGATGGGCGCAAAGGTGGTTGTATCCGGGCCTGCTACCATGCTTCCTTCACGTCAATCTGAAATCCTGGGGGCAAAAGTGGTGTTGAAGATGGAAGACGCCCTGGAATACGCTGATGTAATAATAGCCCTCAGAATTCAAAAAGAACGTCAAGGGCAGAGTCTTATCCCCTCATTAAGAGAGTACTCATTGTTCTTCGGCCTTACCCCTGACAAGGTAAAGTTGGCCAAAACCGGTGCATTGATCATGCATCCCGGACCTATCAATCGTGGAGTAGAGATGGCACCGGAGGTGGCGGATGGGCCATATTCTGTAATCCTGGATCAGGTGACAAATGGAGTAGCAATAAGAATGGCTCTGCTATCTCTGCTTCTTACAAAATCATGAAGGCTGAAAGTGCCTGATTAATAAAGGTAAAAAAAGGAAATTAAACCCTGGGCTATGAACTCTGAATCTATAAGTAACTACCTGTTTACAAATGCACGTATAATAGATCCATCCCAAAATATGGATTTTGTCGGTGATCTGCTGGTAAAAGACGGGACTATAGCAGCTGCAGGTCAATCTATTGAAGCTCCGCAGGATACCATGGCCTTTGACCTGAAGGGAAAATGGCTTGTACCTGGTCTGTTGGATATGCATGTTCATCTGAGGGAACCCGGAGAGGAATATAAGGAGACTATTGAATCCGGTACATCTGCCGCTATTGCTGGTGGTTTTAAGGCAGTGGCGTGCATGCCCAACACCCAACCTGTTAATGATTCTGCGGGCATCACTAGATTCATAATTGAAAAGGCCCGGAGTTCGGACCGGGCAAAGGTCTATCCGATTGCAGCCATTACACTGGGACAAAGAGGCGAGCAATTGACGGAATTTGGAGACCTCCTCAACGCAGGTGCAATAGCCTTTTCAGATGATGGCCTGCCCGTGAAAAATGCGGCGGTGATGCGTCAGGCCCTTGAATATGCATTGAACTTTGATGCACTTATCATATCCCACTCCGAAGAGCTTGATCTCTCCAGGGGCGGTGTAATGAATGAGGGCCGGGTATCCAATATTTTAGGTCTTAAGGGGATTCCTGCAGCAGCTGAAGAAATTGCCGTATTCAGGGACATAGCCCTGGCAGAGTTGACCGGAGGCCGTATCCACATTGCCCATTTAAGCACGAAAGGTTCGGTTGAAATAGTCCGGCAGGCCAAAAACAGGGGGGTACGGGTCACCGTAGAGACTGCGCCCCATTACTTCAGTCTTACAGAAAAAGCAGTATTTGGTTACAATACCTTTTCCAAAATGAGTCCGCCACTCCGCACAGAGGAAGATCGTCTTGCAATTATCCAGGGCCTAAAAGACGGCACTATAGATGTTATTGCCACAGACCATGCCCCACATAGTGTAATCGAAAAGGAATGTGAGTTTCAAACGGCTGCAAATGGGATCATCGGTCTTGAGACCGCCATACCCCTTTCGCTCAATCTTGTAAGGGATGGTTCTATTTCAGCATCTCAAATGATCAGATGTATGTCTGTTTCTCCCTCAAAGATCCTGGAGGTCCCTGAAGGAAGCTTGAAAAGCGGAAATTCCGCGGACATATGCATTATAGATCCGGAGGCAATTTTTACCTTGACCCTTGAATCCCTTCATTCCTTAAGTCATAACAGCCCTTTTTTAGGGAAAGATCTCCAAGGAAGGGCCGTCCTTACTCTTATTGAAGGCCGTCCGGTCTTTGATCCCACAGGCATACTGAGCATACCTAAAGCAAACCAAGGTACCTGAAATGAAATTAAGGAAACGCTTTGTTCTATGTACCGCAATATCATTTAGCGTGACTAAATTTTAAACACTTTAGGGTTCAGAAATTTCAGTGACATGTTTTTCGGCACAGTCTGTCCGGATATGCCCGCTCCAAGCCTCTATACATTCAATAGCTCTCTCCATTCTGTCGATAAGTATTGCGAATGACATTGTTCATTCTGATATAGCAGCAGGTCAAGGCCGACGAGGTATATAAATTTTCGTGTCGGAGGTACTTATATGAGTTTTGTGCGTCCTGAAAATTTTTTCAAGGGAGCGACAAATAGCCAGGATGATACTAGACCCAAGATCCTGATAGTTGATGACGACCAAAGCCTCAGGGAATTTCTGGAAATACTCCTTGCCAAGGAAGGTTGCGATACATTTTCCGCATCCAGTGGAGAAAAGGCCCTTCGTCTTATGGAGAACAACGAAGATATATCACTGGTTATAAGTGACGTGAAAATGCCCGGCATTGACGGAATGACTTTACTTAAGGAAATCAAGACTAAATACCCTGACGTCCCTGTAATATTGATCACGGCCTTTGCCTCCCTGGATAATGCAATGGCCGCGATGAAAGAGGGTGCATGGGACTATCTTACCAAGCCCTTTCGGCTGGAAGAAATCAGAGAGGTTGTTGGAAAAGCCCTTGAGACTAAGCCAAAGGCCCCATACATGATCAGAGATGTCGCCGACAAAATTTATAAGCTTGACAATATGTTGACCAAAAGCCCTGTCATGCTGAAAATATTTCAATTAATACCCAGGATAGCGTCCAGTCCTTCCAGTGTACTCATATCCGGTGAAAGCGGCACAGGAAAGGAGCTTGCCGCACGAGCCATTCATAACCTTGGAATTCGCAAAGACAGGCCCTTTATAGTTATTAATTGTGGAGGTATCCCGGAGAATCTCCTTGAAAGCGAGTTGTTCGGCCACAAAAAGGGGGCATTTACCGGTGCTGATCGTGAAAAACAGGGCCTGTTCGCCATAGCTAATCAAGGTACTATTTTTCTGGATGAAATCGGAGAACTGCCTATGACCTTACAGGTCAAACTCTTGAGAGTGGTGCAACAGAAGTCTTTTACATCTCTTGGCGATACCAGTGAAAAAAGTGTAGATGTGAGGATATTAGCAGCGACTAATCGTGACCTGGAAAAGGAAGTAATAAACGAGCGATTCAGGGAAGACCTATATTATAGACTGAATGTCATTCCCATTCGTATGCCGCCATTAAGAGAACGTACTGAAGATATCCCTCTCTTGGTCCAGTACTTCCTGGACAAGTATTCCAAAGAACAAAATAAGGCCGTGCAGGGAATATCCAGCTTTGCCATGGATGCATTAGAGAAATACTCGTTTCCTGGAAACGTGAGAGAACTGGAAAATATCATCGAAAGGAGTGTTGCCCTTGCCACATCAAATCTTCTGCTCCCTGACAGCCTGTCCCTGGCTGAATATAAGCAGCAAAAGTCCGTCGAATCCAGCCCTTTTTCTTATGACCCGTATCTGGGGCCTGAAGGTTTAGATCTTGAACAGTTCCTTAATTATATAGAAAAAACTCTTCTAAAAAAGGCGCTCAAGATGACAAACGGGGTAAAGACAGAAGCCGCCAATATTTTAGGGCTTAACTTAAGGTCCTTTAGATATCGTCTGTCCAAATATGCCCCTTAAGACCTTAAATAGCCGCCTGTTTTACCGTCTAATTGCAGGCCGACTGGTTATACTGGTTCTGCTGCTCTGCATCACCTATCTGCTATCCCAATATTTTGCGGATTCCTTTGTCAAAATGACTCAATTATCCCTGATCCTGGGAGGGGCATTTTTTCTTACCGCTGTTTATACTATATGGTACGAAAAGAAAGGCCTGAATAAATGGCTCCTATATACCCAGACACTCTTTGATGTCATACTGGTTAATCTCGCCGTATTTTGGACCGGCGGGTTTGAAAGTCCGCTGGTATTCCTGTATCCGGTTGCCATTCTCACGGCATGTATTCTTGGGAGTCAAAAGGAGGGTGCTATATCAACCTTCCTGTGTATCATCAGCTATGCCGCTCTTTTCTGGCTCTATGATATTCCCAAAAACGGATTTAACGAAACTTTATATATCTTCTTTATCACCATAGCCTCCTTTAACATCATCGCGTCTCTGGCAATCATCCTTGCCAGACGTCTTCATTATACTGAAAAAAAGCTGTCAGATACCAAAACAGATCTGTGCCGTATGGAGGAAATCCATCACCACCTTGCGGAAAGCATCCAGTCAGGTCTGATCACGGTGGACGAAAAAGAAAATATAACCTTCTTTAATCATGCGGCTATTAAAATCCTCGGACAGAAAATCATTAATGGATATGGGCAACCCCTAAAGGAATTCTGGCAAACAGGGGCACAGCTACTGAAAAATTTTATGAACGGGGAGGAGATTAAAAGGCACGAAGTAAGCCATACAGACCCTCAGGGCTTACCCGGATTCCTCGGGACATCTATCTTTTTGTTAAAAGGCTACAAGGAACAACGTCTTGGATATGGAATAATCTTTCAAGATATTACGGAGATAAAGGCAAGGGAAGAGCAATTTCAACGTATGGACCGCCTTGCCGCCCTTGGTGAAATGGCCGCGGGACTGGCTCATGAAATAAGAAACCCTCTGGCATCGCTGTCCGGGGCAGCTCAGTTTCTGGAAGAATCGGCAATACTGCATCCTGAAGAAAGAAGGCTGCTAAAGATTATTGGTAGAGAAAGCGACCGTCTTAATGATATTACTAAGTCTTTTCTTCTCTATGCAAAGCCGGAGGGGAGAAAGATCCAAAACGTATCTCTGCTGGAAGAAATTGAATCGGTTATTTCCTTGATAAAACAGAGAAAAAAACTGCGCGACGCAGATATTGAAACAGACATAGCGGCTAATCTAAAATTCGAGGTGGATCCCTCTCAGTTCAAACAGGTCGTTCTGAACCTCCTGCTGAACGCGTATCAGGCACTGCCGTATACAGACGGAAGAATATCAATCAATGGAGAGAATGGAGAAGGAAATCACCTGATTCTTAAAATATCGGACAATGGAACCGGCATAAAACCGGAGGACCTTCCGAAAGTATTCAATCCTTTCTTCTCCACCCGTCCGGACGGGACAGGTTTGGGCCTGGCAATAGTACATAGGCTCGTTCATGAATGGAATGGTGATATTAGGGTGGATTCTAAACAAGGCAAGGGTTCTACCTTTACCCTGCATCTTCCAAAACACACGAAAAGTGTCAGTTGTTGAAAGCTAAATAAGATCTGCAGACCGGCAAAAAGGCCGGTCTGCAGGCATAAAAGTTTCTTTGTCTAGTCTCTCCAGACCCACTCGTCCTTGAGTTCTATCTTCTTTTCTTCACTGAAGAACAGTACATTATCCCAACAATTTTTGAATTCACCAAAGGGTACATACCACAGCTTGACCTCCACTAAAAGCTCATCTGCAATAAGTTCCCTGGTCTTCTTACCGTCTTTCTCTACATCAGCATATGGGAAAGGTATCTCAAAGACTTCCTTGACCTTTTTTAGAGGCGGTATGCAGGTATCTCTCAGCAAACCGCACTTCTCATAGGGTCCTCTTCCCATTTCTGACCCCCTGCCGAAACGTCCGGGGTAGGGCATGTAGATGACCTGATCATTATAGATTTGTTTTTCCTCTTCTCCATCCATTGTCTTTGCGGTCACATCCAGGACCAGCCTGTTGGGGGTGGGTCACCCGTCAGGAATGGCATGACCTGACTTATTATAGATCTCCACGTTAATTACTCCAAGAGGAATAACGCCTTCTACACTGTCTTTGCGCCAGAAGTGTGACATGGCATCGACTTCGACATCAAAGGCCATCTTGATCATTGTCTCATTCCGGTAGGCCTGCATATCGTGGCCCAGACCAGATTTGGCCATATGGCATTCCTGGCAGGTATCATGTCCCCCCTCAGGTATATAGGCAAAGAGGTAACTGCCGTATAATGTAGCACACTGGGAAGGCTCATCTAGTTCAAAGTTGGGTCCCAAACCATGGCACTGACCGCAGAATATGGATTCATTCAGGGCCGGGGCCTTACCTAGTTTGTTAAAGTCGGGGTGATCATGTTCACCTTCTTGAAATGCATAGATTGTATCCGGCTGGGGATAGCCATCGGCCCATTTGTGGATAATGGCCTTTTTGTTATGACATACCAAACAACCGATATTCAGGCTTGCTATTTTTTCTTGAAGTTCATCCGCTACATCTTCATATGCTTCGTCGTCATATGCCTTTTTGCTTGCACTCATCCAGTCTCTTATGGTCTTTACGATTTCCCTGGCCACATCATCCGTTGCCTCATCCAGTTGAGGCAAGTGACACTTGGCGCACATCATGAGATGCCGGACCTCGACATCTTCGTCCGTTTTCACGCCTGAATAAGGGAACAACTTCAGGCCCATATCTACGCTGGTCAGTACGGTCGGAGCTGTACGCGGAGTACCCAGAATGGAAACAGCATGCAGGGAATTCTCCCACTGTTCATATTGCTCTATGTGACATTCCCCACAAGAACTCGAATCATAGCGGGCGGCGAGCTCGGCGATAGTCTTGGCCTTTGGAACCTCTGCAGGCTTTGTGCCACAAAGCCCATAAGAGGACCAAACGCAGCCTACCAGAAACAAAACAGTTACAATCCTCAAAACTCCCATAAATACCTCCTTTCTACTAATAACGGATTGAATAAATTATCTGGATATTTAATATATTAACTGATAGTTATTTCACAATAAATTGTCTATAAAAATACCCAGGCATTAACTGTTTCTGTATTCCATTTATAAATACACAGGTCTAAACAAATAAGTGGAGACTATCATAATTTAAAGGAAAGGTCAAAAAAAAATACATCAACTCTGAGATTGCAGACAAAGCCCACGGCAACTAAACAGCATGCCAGGGAAATAAGTAAAAATGTCCTCAAATAACATATTGGCCGACCTTATTGCCAAAATTTAAAGTTTATACTAATAATGTCTACCAACTTATCACAAATTTCCGTCTTTTTGATCATAGCAAAAAACTAAGGGGGCCACATGAGGAATGTTCTTATAATTATAAGTACTGAGGACGGCGAAAGCATTTACAATGCGATGAGGCTGGCAAATCTCGGCGTAAAAAAGGGTGATGAAATCAGTGTATTCATGCTCGGGAAAGGTGTCCTCTATGAAAAGAGCGGAGGCGAAAATTTTGACGTAATGGGACAAATCAACATGTTCGAAGGAGATTTTTATGTCTGAGGTGTCTGTGCGAAATCCCACGGTCTGGAGGGATCAAGCAGTTGTCCGATCGGATGGATGGATGACCTCTACGAACTGTCTATGGAGGCCGATAAAGTCTTAGTATTTTGAATGGAAATTCTACTTCATACCTGCTGCGGGCCATGCACCCTGTACCCGGTTAAAGAAATTCGAAAAGAGGGTAGCAGCGCCCTTGTCTATTTCTACAACCCTAATATACATCCCTTCAGGGAGTATGAACGCAGAATCGAGGCCCTGGAAACGGCTTCAGATAAATTCAAATTTCCGGTGCTTTGGGATCAGTCCGGATATGGACTCAGAGACTGGCTGAATCAAATAGGTACAAGACGGGACCCGGATGAACGCTGTCCGGTGTGCTACCGCATTCGTCTGGAAGCTACGGCCCGGAAGACCGTGAAGCTTGGACTGCCCGCCTTCAGCACAACTCTCCTTTACAGCCGTTACCAGAGACATGACCTTATACGTAATATGGGGAAAGAGCTTGCTTCTGCATATGGAATAGAATTCTATTACCAGGACTTTCGTAATGGCTGGATAGAAGGTATAGAGATCTCAAAAAGACTCGGGATCTACAGACAACCGTATTGTGGCTGTATCTATAGCGAAGAAGAGCGCTACATCAAAAGGGCAAAAAGATTACAGAACAGGATTCTCGCAAAGTCGATGAAAGAAAAAACAAAATGGGACAAATGAGAAAACAGGGGGATGACCTGGAGAAGCGGCCGCCTGTTTATCAGGCTGAAATCATCAAAAAATTTATTCACAAAACAGGCAGCTGCCTCAAATTTTTAGACATTGGATATCAGATGTCTTATTTTTAATCTGAACCCATGAATTGAGCTTTTTCTAAATATAACTGTAAAATACCATGAATTTCTTGCCTGAATTTGGTAAAATGCTGTTGATCTTAGGAATAATGGTTGCGGCATTAGGACTGTTTTTAATATTAGTTCCCAAGATCCCCCTTCTGGGCAAGCTGCCTGGAGACTTCATAATCAGACGAGACAATTTCACCCTCTATTTTCCCCTGACCACTTCTATAGTTCTGAGTATAGTCCTGACCCTGATATTTTTCATATTCCGCAAATGATCTATATAAAAACACATCATATACCTCGACCTTTTGGCAAAATCATATTTCAGGACTTTTTACTGTGTAATCATAGATGATCCGCCGTGACTTTCTTAAAAAGACAGGTATTTGGGCCTTTGGCTTAGGGCTCATATATCCTGTTTATGCCTTTGTGAACAAAAAACGATTTCGTCCACCCATAGAAGTCCGTTTGAGAGGCAAACTAAAGCCTGGTGAATTTTTGCTTGAACCAAAATTCGTCCTGTTCGAAACCGAGCAAGGCAGTTTGGCAGTATCCCGAACTTGCACACATTTAGGCTGTATTATCAATTATAAAGAGGCCGACAAGGAATTTATCTGCCCCTGTCACCAGAGCCGTTTCACGTGGAATGGCAAATATCTGTCCGGCCCGGCAAATAAGGATTTGCCCAGATTCCAGGTTACGGTGCTGGAAGAAGATGAGGGATATATCGTCCATATACCCAAGGGGATATTATAAAAACGGAGATCTAGTAAATTTCCGGATAATATCCTGTAATTCCAAAGCCATATAGCCCGAATGTTGACGACCTGTCTTAATTTTTCGTCGTTAAAGGCCCCGACTATGCCGGCCACCAAACACATTGCTTCTGCCTGGAGCAAGATATTTTCCCTGTATGACCGGCCTCGATAACGGCCTGGCTCACGGCCCTTTTACCACATTTGTTCGTAATCCGGCAATATTCAGCAGTAATCAGAATATTCAGAGAGGCATTGGACATCCACATTTGTGACAGGGCCGTCACGGCCGCTTTATTTCTCAGACCTCCTGCAGATACTAATGAAACGGCATGACCCTTCGGGTCGTAATGACAGACTCCGCTTTTCAGTCCTTTAACAGAATTTTCACCGACAATGGAATAAACAAACAAATCTTAAACTTCCACACAATATTCTAAGCTGCTTGTAACTTGACTCTAGAATGGTAAAGGGATATGGGTATTCTAAACAAGACAAGTCACAAAGCATTTAACAGGAGTTAATTAATGTGAAGCAAGATATTCTCCGCACCTGTATAGATCCATCCGGGGTCTTTATTTGCGCCCTTCACCAACCAACTTATAAGGTTATAAATCTCAGACAGACAGATAGCACGGCGGTGCTGGGCCACGATTCAGACGGCAACACAATCGATAATAAGACCAACTTCCCCCATGGCGACATTTTTATCAATAATGTAGGAAGGGTCTGGGAAATACCAAATGCCTTCCCTTTCTGGGGTGCCACATACATACTTTATGAACAGGCCGAACAATTCTCAAAAAGTCCGAAACAATTTAGATTCACAAGAGGCAATGAAGAATATGTCAAACCTTCGCCATTACTGAAAGACCTGTTGAATGGGTGCTTAAAAGGTTCTGATGAAAAGATATATTCTCTGGAAGATCTCCCGAGATCTGTTCTTTTGTCTCTGGCACAGACATCTAAAGATCCTGAACTCCTGAAGGCCATTGCACACCTGGCATGCCGGTTTGAATTAAACGGCAACCAAGAGCCAGTCGGTATAAAATATGAAAAAGACAAACAGGGCCGACCCAAACCGGTTCTATTTGACCAAGAGCTCTTTGAGATAGTTGGTAACAATATGGCCTGTCCGGATAATTATAAACTGGCCATGGTATTAATACCCGGAATCCAGGGAAACAGCCCGATTGTCGGCGAGTATGCATCCGAACCCAGGACTCATATATGGGAATATCTCAGGACCGGCAGCTACATCCCATGGGGTCATTATGCATCCAACATGGCCCACGACTGTGTTAGATACAGGGCAAAAGAATTGCTTCCCGAAGACATAACCGGCCTGCGCCATCTCTATTATCAGAGGATATATACTCAGATGGCCCTAAACCTCAATATTGTACAAGAAATTGTTCGGAAAAATGTTAATAACTTGCCGGTCTCTGAGCTTGAATCCCTGAGACGTTCGGTTGTAAAAGAAGTGGCAAACAGGTCGGAGAAAGGAGAAGAACTGCCTTATACAGCCAGCCTTTGGGGCTGGAACTATGGCTTTGATTTCTCTTCATCAGGATATAGATTACATGCATCCCATCAGCAAATTCATCAGCAATTTGCACTCATACCTCCTAAGGTGAAATCCGCGGAAATGGGATTGACCGGATCAAAATCAATCCCCACCTATGCAGTGGGAGATAATGTAACCTTTTTTGCGGCCCTTTATAAAAAGTCTTATGGACAGCCTTTTTTTAAGACCTATTTAAAGGCAATCCATTCCAATAAACGATTAGACGGGAAAGAAGGTCCGGCATCGAGTCTGATTGTCTATGAAGATAAAAACGTCATGGTTCATATTCCCAAAGCCCAGCGCTCTCATGGCGAAGTCCAGATTATGACCATTTGCCCAGTGGGCAATGTCCTTGAGGCAGATACTGAGGTACGTAACTCCCTGGATTACTGTATCAGACTCGTAATCAGGACCTTGGACAGACTGGGAGCCCAAATGGTCACGGCCTACGAAATCTCAAAACGCTTCAATAATCCAGACAAAGATCAGCGTCTCTTTTACTGCTTCCTGCCCAGACTTCCAGGTTCCCCGGGTGCTTTCAGTGAAAGGCAGGAAAGATGGATCACGGGTCATTACCCGGAAGACTATGCAAAGGCCTTCAGAAAGGCCATGAAATCAGTCCAGTCTGACTGAAGGAAATAATCTCTGATCCGTATGAGGCAGGAACAGGCACGAGACATAATGTTCCATGAACCGCGGGCTATCACTGAGATCAAAGTGGGTCATCATCCTGGCGACTCTGTATAGATCTTTGGTAACAGGCCACGAAATAGCCGAAGCCCTTGCCCCGAGAAGAGAGCTGTTGCCAGCAAAAAAGAAACGGTCCCTTGGAATATCAGGAAGCAGCCCTATAGTGACGGCCTGGTCAATATCCAGATAACTTCCGAAACTGCCTGCTAATATTACACGTTCCAGATCTTCAAATCCCATGCCCACTGATTCCAGTAATGTATAATAGCCGGCGAACATTGCACCTTTTGCCCGAATAAGATTCTCAATATCCGCCTCTGTAAATACAATATCCCGATCTATGGAAGTAGATTCCGATTCTATTAACACATATTCCCAGCCATCCCTCCCGAGGCGTACCCTGTCTGTCTTCAGATCGTTATAAAATTTTCCCTGCTGATCCAACACACCTGCCATAAAAAGACCGGCCAGGAGACTGATTATACCTGATCCACATATTCCCCTTGCCTTTCTGCCCTCAATGGTCAAGACCATAGGTTCAAATGTATGTGGATGTATATGTACTACTTCAACTGCACCTTCGGCAGCGCGCATGCCGTGCGTTATCCCGCCCCCCTCAAAGGCAGGTCCCGCTGAGCAAGCTGCACACGCCATCCAATCCTGATTTCCCAGGACTATCTCTCCGTTGGTTCCCAAATCTATAAAGAGCGTAAGCTCCGGATGGCGGTTAAGTCCTACACCTACCACTCCGGCCACTATATCCGCGCCAACGTAACTGGCTACACAAGGGCCTAAAAACATGCGTACGTGTGCCGGAACATCTATACCTGACTCTATGGCCCTCACCGGAGGAAACTGGGTAGCAACAGGGGTATAGGGTTGGGTCCTCAAGAAACGCGTATCAAGTCCGAGAAGTAGGTGAATCATTACGGTATTTGCAGCTATAGTAATGAAACTTAAAGCGTCCTTTTTTCGGTCCGTATCTGAAAAAAGTTCATTTAAAAGCTCATCAAGACATTCAATTATCTTTTTCTGCAGGGTCTTAAGGCCTTCTTTCTTTTTTGCAAACTCTATACGTGAGATAACGTCTTCCCCACAACTGATCTGCGGATTATAACTAGAAACCCCTTCCAGGACCTCTCCGCTTCTAAGATCAACCAACTGGGCCGATACAGTAGTAGTACCTATATCCACCGCCACCGCCAAATGCTGGCCTGTGGTATCACCCGGCTCAACACGAATGAGACGACGGGCATCTTTTTTTGCGCCCTCCATTAAGCTCACCGTAACTCTCCATTCATTGCTTCGTACGTTTTCCGGCAGATCAAAGAGGACCTGGTTATCTACCTCCAGTGAAATTGCCTGAAGCCTGCCCTGAATAATCTCGCGTTTTAGCCTGTCAAGATCACTCACACAGTCCTGAAGGCTTGGCTTGGGCAGGCTGATAACGTGTTTTCGGACTACAGGATGTAGTTTCCAGTCTATGACCTCCTTCTGGGTCTTGATCCAGGATGCAGCCTTTCTGACCGACGGCGGTCTGACAACCTTTCGGTCCATCTCAGACTCAACCGGTACACGGACCACAACATCTGAGATAGGAAAAGTGGCACAGGCCTTCCAGCCCCCCTCCGGCAAGGCCTCTCCCCTGACGTGCCCTCGTTCCAGGAAAATGCGGCACTTATTACAAACCCCTGCTCCACCACAGGAAGAGTTAATATGTACTCCAGCCCTCATAGCCGCCTTTAACAGACTTTCATCCTGATCTGCAATTATAGTCACGTCGGCTGGCAAAAAGGTTATATTATTCATAACTAAACATCCTATCTCCTCAAATTATTACAGGTTCTGTGATATTATTTACAGATTTTTATTACATCCAGCAAACTCGAGTTTATTTTTGGACGAATAATCAGTCAGCACTCTTCTTGCAAGAGTTTCTACAAGTATGCTAGCATTATAATACTAATTAAGGAGATATTTGAGCATGAAAATCCTGGTAACCGGCGGAGCAGGTTTTATTGGTTCAAATGTGACAGATGCTTATATAGAGGCGGGTCATGAAGTTGTAGTGGTCGACAACCTGTATACAGGAAAATGGGAAAATCTGCATCCCAAGGCAAAATTCTATTTAATGGACATCAGGGCCCCGGAGATACACAAACTACTGGAATATGAAAGGCCGGAGGTGATAAATCATCATGCAGCCCAAATCTCCGTCCCAGCTTCTGTAGCAGACCCTGGATTTGACGCCTCAGTAAATATCAAGGGTTTTATCAATCTATTGGAAGGTGCCAGGAGGACAGGAACGCGCAAAATCATATTCATATCCTCGGGCGGGGCCATCTATGGAGAAGGTAAAGAGTACCCTACCTCTGAGGCCTGTAGCCCTAACCCCTTGTCTCCTTATGCCATAACAAAAGCCGTTTCGGAAAACTACCTTCACTTCTACAAACACCAATACGGACTGGAGTATATTGTCCTTCGATATTCCAACATCTATGGCCCCCGCCAGATACCTAACGGTGAAGCCGGCGTAGTGGCCATTTTTATGGACAGACTACTTGAAAACAAGCCATGCACGATATACCATTTTCCATCTGAACCCGAGGGCATGATCAGGGACTATTGCTATGTAGGAGATGTGGTTGACGCAAATCTCCTTGCCCTTAAGGCAGGGAATAAAAAGGCCGTGAATATCGGTACAGGGAAAGAAACCAGGACCCAGACCCTTTTTGAGACCATATTTGATACAATCTCCATCAAACGCCCTATCAGCAATTCTCTGAAAATACCAGACAGGACCTCTGCAAGGCCGGGAGATCTTGAGAAAAGCTGTCTAAAGATATATTTGGCTGAAGAGGTGCTGGGCTGGAAACCCAAAACGGTTCTTTCTGAAGGAATAGAACGGACGCTGGACTGGAGAATGGCCCATTGAATGATTGAGCTGAGACACCAAATATGTGTTATTGATTCAATTCACCCGCCTGTCTTACGGTTGCGAGCCGATATTAAACTATATTTTATTTTTTTGCAGTATAATCGGCTAATGATCTGTGTCTGTGAGTATATATCTAGACATTAGTTGACGGGATAATTTTTTAATTATGAGACAGTCAATATCAACATCAACTTTCAAAATAGGAATTTTTCAGTTTACTTCCGCAGAAAAAGATATCCACGCCAACTGGAAAAAAATTGAATTCGCAACCAGGAAAACTGCAAGGGCCGGAGCAGAATTACTCCTACTTCCTGAACTATGGGCGACAGGCCCTCTTACTGAGACGGACAAATATCTGGCCAACGAAATCCCCGAACTGCTTTACAAGCTTAAAATTTTGGCGGAAAATAATAGAATCCACATAGTCGGCACACTGCCTGAATTAGAAGTAGAGAGATCAGATGAGAAACTCTTCAACACTACCTATTTGATTGGACCTGACAGTACATTCCATACGTATAGAAAAATCCATCTATTTGGCCCTATGAAAGAGGATCATATCTTTAGTCCAGGGACTGATCCCGTCGCCTTTTGGATACCCATTAGAAAAAACGAATTAGGAATTGGCCTGATAACCTGTTTTGACCTGCGCTTTCCAGAACTTATACGTCATCTTGTATTTCAGGGAGTGGATTTAATACTATTGTCTGCCTTATGGCCTGTCAGCCGGGCACATCATCTGCAGATCCTTATGGAATCGAGAGCTATTGAAAACCAATGTTTTATGGCAGGGGCGAACGCCTGGGGCATGATTGGAAGCACAGAATTTGCTGGAGGCTCTAAAATTATCGGGCCCCGCGGGGAAATCCTGGCAAAGGCCTCTAACGGAGAGACAATCATCTTGGCTGAAATTGATATAAATGAGGTTCACTCCACACGTCAGGACTTCTTTACTGCACATGCACCAAGGTCTTGGTGGCCAAAGGCCAATAAAAAAATAGTGGACCTGCCCTCTCTTAATATCGCGGTCAATCGAAGACGCAGGACAGGCCAAAAGATGGTTTTTACCAACGGATGTTTTGATCTCCTGCATGCTGGTCATGTTTCATATCTGGAGTCTGCCAGGCATTTAGGTGACTATCTGGTAGTAGGATTAAACAGCGACAAATCGGTCAGAGAAATTAAGGGACCGGAACGACCTGTAAATAGCGAAGCCATGAGGGCGCAAGTGCTGGCTGGACTTGCCGCCGTAGATTATGTGGTGATTTTTAATGATTCCACTCCGTCCAACATTATCCGTAACATTGTTCCAAATGTCCTGGTCAAAGGAGCAGATTGGAAAGAAAAAGACATAGTAGGGGCCGAAGTAGTAAGGAGCGCAGGGGGCCTTATAGCAAGAATCCCCTTTGTCCACGACATATCCACCAGCCGCATATTAAAATCAAAATAACCGTTAGAGGTCTTGGATTCAAAAATTGAAGACTTGAATCTCGGATTTTTCAATCTTTCAATTTTAATTTTCTGACCAGCAAATAATATCAACAAACTTGTGACAAAAAAATGTCATTTTTTACGTAAAATGTTTATTTATGTCAAAATATTGACTTGAATTTTATCTTCTATATTAGATCTTAAAAATATTAAGATTAGTCTCATTCATATTTTTAAAAGCATCTCCATATCGGCCTGCTCACCTATTATACGATCGTTTAGGGTCACTTGATATCTTAAACCTGTAAATCATTTAAAAGGCCTCAACAATCTAATACTTTGTTTTTTAATAAAAATATTTAACAATTCATAATTACATTGTTGGAGCTTAATCAATTCACGAAATTACAGAGCGCCCATTGTAAAGCATCTCAGATTTAAATTATTAATGATCTAAAAAATAAAGAGAATGCCTTTTCATGCTTTTGGTATAAGTGTTGCTTGCTAAATCATTTCATAATACGGATGGAAATCTTTCTTGGATATTCGGTTGTGATACATGGATTTATATGACTTTTGTCCTATCATTATTAATCAGACTAAAAGGCATGAGGAACCGGTTATTATAATTTCTATAGAACTTAGAATATATTAAAAGATCTGTACAGCCCCAATAAATGAACTTGGACGACATGTCTTGAATGTTAGGAGTAAAAACCATGTTGGCAGTAACGTCAGATATTTCCGGGGACACTTTCTTAAAACATAAGCAAGTGATGGCAAAGACCGCAAGAATACCACTTAAAGATTATACTGATGCCTTTTTCGGCAATGGCAAATCACTCACGCAGGAAAAACGTGAGGAACTAATCCTCAAGTATTCTCCCCTGATAAAATATGTTGCCGGGAAACTCGCCATGCGCCTGCCCCCAAACATATCTCAAGACGATCTCATAAGCTCAGGAGTCATAGGATTAATGGATGCTATCGAGAAATTTGATTCATCAAAAAAAATCCGTTTCAAGACTTACGCAGAATTCCGCATTCGTGGAGCCATACTGGATGAGCTGAGATCCCTTGACTGGGTCCCCAGATCTATAAGAAAAAAGGCCACAGAATTGGAAAAGACATACCATTATCTGGAAAAGGTACTAAACCGCCCTCCCAAAGACAAAGAAGTTGCCCAGGCATTAGGAATCAGCATAGAAAAATTCTACAAATTATTGGATAAAACAAAGAGTGTAAGCTTCCTCGACATAGAAACTATCCGCAGAAGAATGCCGGATAATAATGAAGAAGACCTGTTTGATTTAATAGAAAGCGATAATGAGGTTAACCCTTTTACCTTATTGAATAAAACAGAGATCAAAGAAATTTTAGCAAAAGCCATAAATTCACTTCCGGAAAAGGAAAAAATCGTAGTTTCTCTTTATTATTATGAGGATCTTACAATGCGCGAAATAGGGGAGATTATGGGGTATACGGAATCCCGCATATCTCAGATGCATACCAAGGCCATGTTGAGGCTAAGAATCCGTTTAGCCTCGGTCGCAGAGGAAATCGATGGATAAAAAATTAACATTGCCCCCTTTATACTTGGTATTCTTGTACATATACCCCCTGATCCCGAATCCGTGATATAATAAATTTATGGACATGCTCTAATCTCCTTCCTGAAAAATATGCTTGGAAAAAGATTATCATGTCCACATTTTTAAAAAAGCTAGGTACGCAAAAACCGGAAGAACCA
>Ga0209834_10000029_pt1 | contig 71548 bp, 63 predicted proteins | sample Mar14236cmmetaG_FD_184134 | JGI IMG/M metagenome (GOLD analysis project Ga0209834, IMG submission 184134) | Marine hydrothermal vent microbial communities from Guaymas Basin, Gulf of California to study Microbial Dark Matter (Phase II) - Marker... ... | reverse complement strand
ACCAAGTGCAGGCGAATTGTATTACCAGATACAGTGTGAAAAGATTGATCTTCAAAATGTTAAAGATTTTATTAAAAGGGGTGAACAAAACCATGAAAGTGAAATTTCATCCGGGGGAGAATTAAGTAAAACAATACCTGAAGATGCCGGTAACGGGGTTGCTTCTGCTACCATGTTCCGTGACTATCTCATTATCGAGAATAAGGTTGAAGGACTCGATTATAAGCTTGCACAATGTTGTAACCCGGTACCAGGCGACAAAATATTTGGCTTTGTCACAATAAGCGAAGGTGTCAAAATTCACCGTGTAAATTGCCCCAATGCTCCTAACCTGATGGGTAATTATCCCTACAGGGTGCTGATGGCCAGGTGGACAAAAGTGAAAGACAGCCCGGCTTTTCAGACCGGTATACGCATTATAGGTATAGATGATCATGCCATGATAAGCAAAATATACGATGTGCTTACCTCATATAAGGTAAGCCTCAGGAATTTTAAATACGAGAATCATGACGGAATGTTTGAAGGCATAGTTTATTTATATGTTCCTAATATTAACATCCTTAATGGTTTAATAAAAAAGATTGTTTCCATTGAAGGAGTCCTTAAAGCCAGCCGGTATAATTGAAACTTATTTTGAAATATTCTTAAAATACATTAGATTTACATCATGCGGAAAATAGTATTTATATCGCTTCTGATTCTGCTCGGACTAAGCCTTAAAGGACAAAATCCTTTTATTAATCCGGGTATTTTTTATATGCCTGCTCCCGGACCTGAAAAATACTATGCTGATAAGAATGAAAAGGGAGGTTCAGATGACCATTCATGGGCAAGATACCAGCTTCGTACAGGTATAATATTTAACTCATTAAATGGCTATAAATCATATAGTTCATGGATATCACCTTCTGTATTAATTCCGGTAAATTCCAAATTTGCAGTAAGCATTGAAGGAACATATATCAATAGCTATTTCCCGGGATACACTGAAGAAAATGAGATGGACAGGACTTCTGATTTTATTTTGAATGTAAGCGGCATTTATTCAGTGAATGAGAAGATGACTGTCTTCGGGCAATATTCAAGATCCCTGATTAATGAGGGCATGTTCGGCCGGGATGGGTTTCAATCCATGACCCTTGGAATGGAATTCATGCCACTGCCCGGATTCCGCATAGGGGCAAGTATTACCAGCACCAACGGATTTAACCCTTATTATATGTATCCTTCTTATAGACCTTACCGCTACACCCCTTTCTACTAGATCCTGGGTACTCGTTGCTCGTTTCTGGTTTCTGGTTTTTTACGACACGATAAGTCGCGACGCTATTGAGGATTCAACCTCATAATTCATAATTGCCTCACACTGCTGGTGCGGTATTAGATTTGATTCAAGCTTCTTGCATCCTGTATTATTTCAAATCAATCTTAAGAGATATAGCAGGAATAATGGGGAATAGTGAAACTGATTTTAATGTTGGTATAACTGCATTGTTTGTGGAGCTGACTATAGTTGCATCCAAGTAATAATAATACGAATTTCTCCTGTTATAAACATTATATATGCTGAGTTCCAGTGCACCGGACCATTTCTTTCTTTCAAAACTGTGGGTATATGATATGTTAAGCCTGTGAAAATCCTTCATCTTGCAAGCATTTATCTCACTGTTGCTGTAGGCAGGGTGCATCAACCAGTAAGTTGAAACATCACCGTCAGAAAAGTCAAAGGATGCCATTGGTATCTCAAAACTGTTTGTCAGAAACTCATAATAACGGTTCTGCTCATCCTGGTAGCACACCTTTCTTAAGCGTAGTTGTTTTACTACCTTTATTTGTCTCTTGCCAGCTTCGTCTTCAGGGTGGTATTCCATCTCTATGATCTCATCCCTGAGCACTTTCGCTTTCCCTTTCTTTCGATAATGCACTCGGTTAATCTCTATAACGGTATATACTGCATTTGTTTTAAGGCGAGTGACAAAGAACACCTGCTTTTGTGTCCATATAGCAAACTGGTGGTAGTAATTATAAGCCTTGTCGAATACAATCATGCTGTGGGATATTAATTCCAGGCTTTTTAGAAAGTTCTTGTCATGTACTTTGGCTTCCGTGATTTTGATAAACCGTCCAACCGATTGAACTGCATCTATCAGCATATGTACTTTTAATCCACCTTTCTTCTTCCCGTCACCCTTTGGGTTACGTCCAACGCCCTTGAGTATATCACTGAACAAGCGTATGGTGGTAGAATCGATTAAAAGAACCTCCTTAAAAGTCAATCCAAAGGTTCGGCTGTCCGACAAATTTAATTTCTGTATTTTTGTTCATGTTGTGTTTGTTTCTGCAAAAACAAAACTACAACATTGAAGGGGAAACCTCACGGGAGTACCCTTCTCTTTCTTTATATTATTTTAGTCGGACACTAATGATTATTTATATTAACCATGGAAAGCGGTACAGATAGATTGTTTACATCATAGGCAAGGTGATATTTTGGTATATCTAGTATGTTAAAAATAACAATATGCCTATTTAACTTAAAATGAAATGATTATTCAAACAAAGTCAAATCCTTCGTTACTTGTATTTAGACATAATAAAATTAGGCCTTTTTTTTTGTCAAAGTTTTTTTTGAAAAATGTGAAAATATTTAACAGTAATCCCCTGATAATCTTGTTATCTCTCTGCTTCAGTACCTCGGATCTGGTACCACAGGTAGTTTCGCCATCTTCTCCACTTCCAACTGGTGGAAACCGAAATCCTCGGTAACCTTACCCAGCATAAGGTATGTTCCGCTGCCCCTGAAAGGGTATTTCCCGAGTGAACCGGAGAAATGCACCGTGTCGAAGAACTGTCCTTCATGGTCAATAAAACAGCCGAAGTTCATCCATTGCCTGTTTACTGTCTTTATGTATTTCACGGTTACAAGATGGCCCACCATTCTCACTTTGCGGCTATTCATCCGGGCCATTTCCTGTGCTGTTATATCACCCCTGAAGGATGTTTTAAGCAGTCCGAACCAGCTCAGGCTTACGGGGAAGCCCAGCAGCTCAATCTCATCATAGGCATCTTCTATCTCATGGTTTTCAAGCTTTGGGAGTCTGTATTCCTTGGCAGGGCTTTCAAACAGGGTATGTGATTTTTCTGTTTTCTTTTTATTTAGGATGAGGTGAGCCATCCACAGCAGTCCGGCCTTGCTCTTACCTGTAAACCTGAATGCCCCGACCCTGATAAGGAGTATTGTCTGTTCCAGTCCGGGCCGTACCCTGTCTATGAAATCATTCAAACCCTTAAAATTACCGCCTTCGTCCCTTATTGTTTCTATTACCGTGGCAACAGAGCTGTCAAGATTCTGTATATGTATGAACCCCAGGTAAATATCTTTCCCCTTAATGCTTGTCTTATACCTGCTGTTATTCACGCAGGGCGGGTGCAAACCGGCCTTATATCTCAAAGCTTCATGCGCATATACCCATGTACGGTAGAATCCTCCGAAATTATTTATCACCGCCACTATGAATTCCAGGGGGTAATGCGCTTTAAGGTAGAGGCTCTGCATGCTCTCAACAGCGTATGATGCCGAATGAGCTTTCGAGAACGAATAACCTGCAAATGACTCTATCTGCCTCCATACTTCTTTCGTTATTTCTTCAGGATAACCTTTCTTCCTGCAGTTATCAAAAAACCTTGAGGTTATTTTACTTATCTCCTCCTTCGACCGGTATTTGCCGCTCATTGCCCGCCTCAGGGTGTCGGCATCCGACAGGTCGAGACCGGCAAAGTGATGGCATATTTTCAGCACATCCTCCTGGTAGACCATTACCCCGTAGGTCTCACTGAGCTGTTCCTTCATTACGGGATGAAGGTATTTGAAATCTTCCGGCTTATGAAACCTCTGTATGTATTGCTTCATCATGCCGGATCGGGCAACGCCGGGACGTATAACCGAACTGGCTGCCACAAGGGTGGGGTAGTCGCTGCATTTCAGCTTCTGCAACAGACCGCGCATTGCCGGGCTTTCAATGTAAAAGCAGCCCTTTGTTTCGCCCTTTGCAAGGGCTTCCTTCACCTTGGGGTCATTTTTAAACTTTTGTATGGCATGCACATCAACATCAATGCCCCTGTTCTCACTTACTATATCTGCACTTTCCTTAATATGCCCTATGCCCCTCTGGCTCAGTATGTCAATCTTTTCAAATCCCAGTTTTTCGGCTACATACATATCCCACTGCGTGGTTGGGAAACCCTTGGGAGGCATATCCAGTGCCGTGTAATAGGTGATTGGTTTTTCCGATATCAGTACGCCACCTGCATGTATACTCCTCAGATTTGGGAAGTCGGCTATCTTGCTTCCAAGATAGAACATCCTGTCAGTCAGGCTGTTATGATTTAATCTGTCTCCGGGATTTTCGACAAGGCTGTCAATCTCTTCTTTAGGTAAACCATATACTTTTCCTATTTCCCTGATAATTGATTTTCCCCTGAAAGTGCTCATTGTTCCGAGCAGTGACGTATGACTGTAGCCGTAGCGCTTGAAAATATAGTCAAGTACCTCATCCCTTTCTTTCCATGAATAGTCAATGTCAAAATCGGGCGGGCTACTCCTTTCAGGGTTTATGAATCTCTCAAAGTAAAGGTTCAGGTCGATCGGATCAACATTAGTGATTTTCAAGCAGTAAGCAATAATGGAATTTGCACCGCTGCCCCGGCCGACATGATAAAACCCTCTTGACATTGAGTATCTTATGATGTCCCATGTGATAAGGAAATATGCAGAAAAACCAAGTTTGTCTATTATATCAAGCTCGTGTTTTATTCTTTGCCTGGCTACGCTATTATCATTACCGTACCTGTATTGCATACCGTCCCATGCAAGTTTCTCCAGCAGGAGCCTGTCATCGTACCTGCTTGCGGAAAAAACCTGTTTATTTCTCGGTACATTATCATCAAATGATATACTGCAGTCATCAAGCAAGCTGGTGCTGTTGCCGATTAAATACGGATGGTTGCCGTAGGTCTCTTTCAGCTTGTCTGTGCCAATGAAAACTTCGCTTTCACCGGCCATCTGACCGGGCCTGAGATGATCGATAAGCGTATTATTGTCAATCGCCCTCAGGTTCCTGTGTATGTCCCATCCCTCTTTATCTCCAAAGCTCACAGTCTGAAAACCAACAAGTTTATCTTTATCAAACTGGCCTTCCCGTCTCAGCAGACTGTTAACTTCATGTGGACTGATATTTATCCTTTCATTTTCTTTAAGCTTCCTTTCAGGGTAATTATCAAGGCGATAGATTATATACGCATCATTGAACCCGGGAGCAGGGAAGGGCAGCTGTGTTTTGTTGATATTATGCTGTGACAGAAATTCATTCAATTCCCTCATTCCCTCGTTATTTCGTGCAATGCCGGTATAAAGGTGTTTGTTCTTATGCCTGAACTCTATACCTGCCACCGGTTTTATTCCTTCTTTTTTACAATCTTTCACAAAATAAGGTATACCTGTGCTGTTATTTATATCAGCAAGAGCGAGGGTGCTGATGCCAATGCTGCGTGCTGTTTCTATCAGCTTCTCAATTGACAGTACCCCGTAGCGCAGACTGTAATATGAATGGCAGATGTACATTCTTTTGTTTAGATATTCAGTTGTTCAGATGCTTGGGCCTCATCAGTCTTTCCTCCATCTCCTTATGCTCTTTCAGCTCATTTTGAAGCCTTTTAAGCTCTTTTTCCTCTTTTTCCTGCCTGGTCCATACCCCGCAGGCTCTTTTTACCGCATTCTGCCCGAAACGCTTCCTGAGACTGTCCATTGTAAGGTAAAGGCTGACCATCCCGGGTGTATCCTCAAACATGTTCAACTGCTGCACACCCCTGACGAGGTGACTGAAGCGGACGCCTATAAGTCTTATAAGCATTCTTCTCCTGTAGAGTTTTGCAAACAGTTCCTTTGCCGCATCTATCAGTACATGGTCGAATGATGTATACGGTATTCTTTTCTGCAGGCTGTGAGTGTCGAAATTTGAATATCTTATCTTAACGGTAATGCAGGAGGTCAGTTTTTCCTGTTTACGCATCTGCCAGCCTATTTTTTCCACCATTGACGCCAGTACCTGGTTTAGCCTTATCAGGTCGGTGCTATCCTTATCAAATGTAGTTTCAGTGCTTATTGATTTCTGCTCCGAATAGCTTATGACAGGGCTGTGATCGATACCGTTTGCCTTTTTCCATATATCCATGCCGCTCTTGCCCATCAGGCTCACCACCATATCAGAGGGTATCTGCCTGAGTGTGTATATCTTTGCAATGCCCATTGAACGTAAAAGATGATAGCTTTTTTGTCCCACCATCGGTATTTTTCGTATGGAGAGAGGGTCCAGGAAGGAATTGACCAGCGCTGCCTCCACCTGCTTCTCTCCGTTGGGCTTGGCTTCGCCCGCTGCTATTTTTGATACGGTTTTGTTAACTGAAAGGCCCAGGGATAAGGGCAATCCGGTTTCATTTATTATTTTCTTCCTCAGTTCCCCTGCCCATTTATAAATACTGTAAAACCTGTCCATCCCCGTCATGTCGATATAGTGCTCATCCACAGATGCCTTTTCATATGCAGGAGCCTTTTCGGCAATGATATCCGTTACCGTTCTCGAGTATTTCGAATATGATTCCATGTCACCCCTGATAAAAACCGCGTCGGGACAGAGCTTGCGGGCCATCCTCATAGGCATGGCAGAGCTTACACCATAACGGCGGGCCTCATAACTGCATCCGGCCACCACTCCCCGGTCTGACACCCCGCCAATGATCACGGGTAGCCCGTTCAGCCTGCTGTTCTTCAGCCGCTCTACCGACACGAAAAATGTGTCAATATCCATATGTAAAATTGTGCGTTCCATAATTATAGCAGGGAGCATGGAGCAGGGAAGAGTGTTTCATGTTCCGGCTTTGACTGAGCCTGCTGCCACGGATATAACACACTACGATCTCAACCCCCTCATTCCTCAATACCTCAACCCGTTCTTCTAAACTTATCCTCAACTTTTTTTTCTTCCCCTTGTATATTATTCTACAAAATCATATCTTTGATTAGAAATTAATCAAATTTGTGACTATAATATAATCATTAATTATGAATTTTGCAAAAAATATCAAGTTTCTTCGAAAGAGAAGGGGCAGGACCCAGGACGATGTAGCATCGGCCCTTGGCCTGAAGCGTTCAACGCTGAGCGGATATGAAAATAATGTCGCTGAGCCGGGTATTGAAGTGCTTATAGCATTCTCAAGATATTTTGGGATTGCCGTTGATACCCTCCTGAAAATGGATCTCAGTAAACTTACCGAGAGTCAGCTGGGAGAGCTGGAACGGGGATTTGATGCCTACCTCAGCGGAAGTAATATGAGAGTGCTGGCTACCACCGTTGACGGTGAAAACAGGGATAATATAGAACTGGTGCCCGAAAAAGCAAAGGCAGGATATATGACAGGATATGCCGACCCTGAGTTTATAAGTGAATTACCTGTATTCAAACTGCCCTTTCTCCTGTCAAACAGGAAATACAGAACCTTCCAGCTTAAAGGTGATTCAATGCTGCCTGTACCTGACGGCTCATGGGTTACCGGTGAATATGTGCAGGACTGGTTCGAAATAAAGGATGGAAAGGCATATATTATATTTACCATGGATGATGGTATTATGTTTAAAATTGCAGAAAACAGGATCAAGAGCGAAGGAAAACTTATCCTGTATTCACTTAATCCTGTTTATGAGCCATTTAAAGTGAGGATAAGCGAGGTGAGGGAAGTATGGAGGTTTGTTCATTATATCAGCGCTGAACTGCCCGGGCCTGTTTTACCCGAAAAAGAACTGATAAGTACGGTTGCAAGGATGAAGCATGACCTTGACATTCTTAAGCAGAAAAAAGCTGAACTACCTGAAGATCCAGTATCCTCCTGAGAAATACAGCTTGTCAATGTCCACTTTGCCGGCTAAAGGGGATAAGACCAGGTCTGCTTTTTTCAGTAGTGCGGTCAAATCTTTCTTTACCTTGATTTCCATGCTGTCAGCTATGAATAATACTCCTGGTTCAATGTATTTTCCCAGTGAAGGAGATTCACATATAACAGGCCTGTCTTCCGGTATCTTGCTCATTAATAGTATGAAAGCTTCCATTACATTCTTATCATATGCCTGTATATAGTAAGCTTCAGATGCACCTGACTCCAGCATCCTGCCTGTATCCTTATTGCCTGCAGTTGAGGTTTCGGGGTAAATATTGAACTTATCGTCTGCATGCCGGTTAACCAGCCCGCCGGACGGTTTATGAAAATGAGGGCTGATCTTAATGGCAATGGGTTTCAGTTCTCGGAATTTCCTGATTACCATGCAGGCAAGTGTGGTTTTGCCGCCGTTGCGACCGGTGCCGGCAATGATTAAAAGATTATTGTATACTGGTCTGTTCACACTGTGATTTTAAGGCAAAGATAGAAGTTTTGAATTCAATGTTCTGTCTTCAGGGATTATGGTTTGGCATTTGCCTCATCCCGCTGGTGCCGGTCTCCGGATCCGCCAAACCATTATGACTTTTCTTCTCTCAGAACCCGGACACTTGTAGTGAGACCAACCATGGCCGCGGCCGGTAATCATAAGGAGCTTAATCCATATTAATCCATTTTTTAATAGTACCTTTGCAGGCTAATAAAAAAACAATGCAGTCAATAAGAAATATCGCAATAATAGCCCATGTTGATCATGGTAAAACAACACTGGTAGACAGGATTATACAGGAATGTAACGTCCTTGATACACACTCTGGCATACAGGAACTCATACTTGACAGTAATGATCTTGAACGAGAGAGGGGTATAACGATTCTTTCAAAGAATGTTTCGGTAAGATATAAGGGCGTGAAGATCAATATTATTGATACACCTGGTCACGCTGATTTCGGGGGTGAAGTGGAAAGAGTGCTGAAAATGGCTGATGGTGTTCTCCTGCTTGTGGATGCATTTGAAGGACCGATGCCACAGACAAGGTTTGTGCTGAATAAGGCCGTCAGACTGGGTCTGAAACCCATCGTTGTAATAAATAAGATTGATAAAGCCAATTGCAGGCCCGAAAATGTGCAGCAGGATATTTTTGAACTTATGTATAATCTTGATGCTTCGGATGAACAACTTGGATTTGAGACTGTTTACGGATCTTCAAAAGAGGGCTGGATGAGCCCGGACTGGAAGAAAAAAACTGATAACATAAGGGCTTTGCTTGACACAATTCTGGAAGAAATACCTGAAGCTCCCTACCGTGAGGGTTCACTACAAATGCAGATCGCCTCTCTCGATTATTCCAATTATGTTGGCAGAATAGCAATAGGGAGGGTTTTCAGAGGGGAACTGATTTCAGGAGATGACTATACCATCTGCAAAAAGAACGATATACACAAGAAGGTGCGAGTCAAAGAACTATATGAATTTGTTGGATTGGGAAGGGAGAAGACCGGAATAATAAGAAGCGGAGATTTATGTGCAATAGTCGGACTGGAGGATTTTGAGATAGGAGATACACTGGCTGCCCCGGATAAGCCGGAACCCCTGCCAAGGATTTCTGTTGATGAACCTACCATGAGTATGCTCTTTACTATTAATACCTCTCCTTTCTTCGGTAAAGAAGGTCAATATGTAACATCAAGGCATTTAAGAGAAAGACTCATCAGGGAGACAGAAAAAAACCTTGCCCTAAGGGTTGAGGAAACAGATTATGAAGACCGTTTCAATGTTTATGGAAGAGGATTGTTACACCTTTCAATACTGGTTGAGACAATGAGAAGGGAGGGTTATGAGTTCCAGGTTGGCAAACCCAGGGTTATTTTCAAGGAAGTGGATGGGGTAAGGAACGAACCTTTTGAGATACTTGTCATAGATGTTCCTGAAAAATACTCGGGCAAATCAATTGACCTGGTTACAAAAATGAAAGGTGATTTACTGGTCATGGAGCCACGGGGAGACCTTCTCCACCTTGAATTCGATATCCCGGCACGCGGATTGATAGGTCTCAGGAATAATCTTCTTACGGCTACGGCCGGAGAAGCAGTCATGAATCACAGGTTCAGGGGTTATGGCCCTTGCAAGGGGGAAGTGGGGATGCAGGAAAATGGTTCACTTATTGCTCTTGAAACCGGGCAGGTGAGTGCCTATGCCCTTGACCGACTGCAGGACAGGGGAATTTTTTTTATTGTTCCCGGCACCCAGGTATACAGGGGTCAGGTTGTTGGAGAATATACACGTGTGGGCGACCTTGAAGTAAATGTGACAAAAGGTAAAAAGCTTACCAATATGAGAGCTGCAGGATCTGATGAGAACCTGAAAATAACCCCTCCGGTGAGGTTTTCACTGGAAGAGGCTATGGAGCATATAAAAGAAGATGAATACCTTGAAGTAACACCGCAAAACCTCAGGATGCGGAAAATCAGTTTTTAGACTTATTTGTACCTTGAGCATAAATTATATCTTTGAAAGATAAAATATTTAATAATGAGTGAGTTAATAGGAAGATTTACGAAGAAAGAGGAAATTGCAAACTGGATTTCTCATTTTACGGGCGCTATACTGGCGAGTGCCGGACTGACATTAATGATTGTCGCATCGGCTCTGAAGGGTAATGCCTGGCATGTGGTAAGTACGGCCATCTTCGGGTCAACTATGGTACTTTTATACTTTTCATCTGCCATTGCTCATGGACTTCCCGGGGGAAGACTCAAGCAGGTTTTCTTTGTAATTGACCAGGCAGCAATTTTCCTCCTCATAGCCGGCACCTATACACCCCTTGCACTGGTGGCCCTTCATGGCCCTGTCGGATGGATTTTATTCGGCCTCCAGTGGGCTATGGCAATAGCAGGAATTATAATGCAGGTCTTAAGAAAAAACAGCGTGCAACACGGAGCCGGCCTGATAGATATTATAATCTATGTCGCAATGGGATGGATGTTCCTTATAGCTGTTGTGCCTATAATTAAAGCCTTACCCCTTATGGGCTTTTTGTGGATACTGATTGGCGGAGCCTGTTACTGCTTTGGTATAATATTTTACAGGAAGGCCAAATTTAAATATGCCCACCTTGTCTGGCACCTGATGGTCCTTGCCGGAAGCATATCACATTTCTTTGCAATATTCTTCTATGTTATCCCGATGAGTGTAAATTAAGATACCTATAAAACAGGACACTCAATATCAGCAAGATAGGCATCCCAGCAATGCCAGTTATTATCAGAAAAATAATCCGGATTTCTTACCCTGCCTGCTTTTGTTGCCCTATCCCATTGTATCTCAATTGTTTCAGTTGACAGGCTAATAGTATACCATGCATTATAATCCAGGGAGGGGTCAATGCCAAAATTGATCGAGCTGCCTGTTTCGGCCTGACCGGGTTCAACATAAATATAAGTAAGTGATGAAGTATCATCCTCGTAATCCCTGGTCCAGTCAACTTCAAGTATCTTAACAGGGGAACCTCCGTCATACTTGTAAATATCCCATGTGGCCGAAGTATGATCATATCTGACTATACCCTCAAACCATTTGAATCCTGCTTCAGGATTTGATTCTTCCGCTATTACCATTTCCATGGAAAATTCTTCATTATTCAGCCTTGTCGCTGTAAGAGTTGCCACATAATCTGTCTGGACATATGTAAAATAGTCAACCCATTCCCAGACATTATCTCCAAGGTACCTGGCATTCTGGTTAAGCATGTGGCCGTAAGCTATTGCAGGGACAGCCAGTGAAGCTGTTGATACCGTGTTCCAGAAAACAACATTGAGATAGGAATACACAAAATTATTATAGGTGGTTCCCTTACTCTTCTGGTCAGGACGGGAATCAAAATCTGAGAAGTCCATGAAAAGACTCTCTTCAGGAGGCAGTTCGGGCTTCTCTCCTGCTTTGTCCTTTTTACATGAAGTATTAAAAAATGTAAGTGATATAATCAGGAGATAAACAACAGTTCTGGAAGTAATTAAATATCTTTTCATAATGCTGATTCTGTTTTTTGATTTACTCAAATCATACGTAAATGATAAAACAAAGTTACAGAATAATAACTTTCTGAATGCATTATTATTGTACAGCACACTATTAAACAGGCAATAATGCTTATTCCTTTGTTAATTTAATTATAAGCTGAATTAAATCTTCAACCTCGTCATCCGGAACACGTCCTGTATATACAGCCCTGCAAATTCGTTCCTTGTCGGCAATAACTATGGTATAACTATCCATTGGAGCACCCCATATGTCATGTAATAAACCCTCGGTATCAAAGAGAATTGTAGTACCGTATTTCTTTTCTTTTCTTTTAGCTATCATTTTTATGATACCGTTGGGTTTCCATGTCGATTTGGAATCCACAATGCCAAATCCCTTAAAATAATTACTGTCAATGCGTTTATCAATATCAGTGGCTTTGTCAACCTCATCATTAAAATGGTCATTCAAATCTTCTTCATCAGGGTCAACATAGTTAATCTGCAAAACTTTACCTTTCCATGTGTCCATCGAATGATCCTGTCCGCTGGCATCAGGCAATACCCACTCGGGGACTTTATTTCCAACTTCGACCTTCATATTCTGCGGGTAAACTGTCATCATTGCAAATGATAACACTAATGAAATCATAATAAGCTTTTTCATAGCATTAATTTTAAATTACAGATGCCAAGATAATCAAATTTTTAAATATTCTTAATTGTTAAAATGTGTAATGGTTCCTTTGCTTTAATAGTACATTTCCCGAGCTTTTCCTTAATTTATACCTAACTTTATAAACTCTATAAACTCTATAATAAACTTTATAAACCTTATAAGCCTTATTAACCTTATTAACATTTTTATCACCATGTCATTTCTCCCAAAACTAAAAATTACTCTTGCTACTCTTTCCCTTATTGTTCTCTGCACCAGTTCAATGGGGCAGGACCTGTATTTTCCCGATAAGGATATATGGGAACGTAAAAACCCTTCCGAAATGGGTTTTAAAACTGAGAAGCTGCGTGAGGCGCTTGATTTTGCCCTGGCCAATGAATATACCGGGGACAGGGATCTCAGGGTGGCCATCATAGAATCGTTTGGTTATGAACCGGGTATGGAGATAGTCGGGCCTGCCAAAAAAAGGGGCGGGCCTGCAGGTATAATCCTGAAGGATGGTTATATTATATCAGAGTGGGGCGATATTGACAGGGTTGATATGACATTCAGCGTAACAAAGAGCTATCTTTCAACGGTCGTCGGCCTTGCCTTTGATGATGGCCTTATTTCTTCAGTGAAGGACAAAGTTTATGAATATGTATGGGATGGCACTTTTGATGGTGAACATAACATGAAAATAAGCTGGGAGCACCTTCTGAACCAGTCATCCGACTGGTCTGGACAATTATTCGGGATGTATGACTGGGCCGACAGGCCGTCCAGGAGGGAAAAGCTGGATGACTGGAAATACCGTGAACTGCACGAACCGGGGACTTATTTTAAATATAATGATGTAAGGGTTAACCTGCTGGCATATGCTGCCCTGCAGGTATGGCGCAAACCGCTTCCACAGGTTCTTAAACAGAGGATAATGGATCCAATCGGCGCCTCTTCTACCTGGAGATGGTATGGCTATTCAAATTCATGGCTTGAGCTGGACGGACTCAGGATTCAATCAGTCAGTGGAGGCGGTCATTCAGGGGGGGGACTCTTTATTAATACCCTTGATCATGCCCGTTTCGGACTACTATTTATGAACAATGGTAAATGGAAAAACAGTCAACTTATCTCTTCAGAATGGATTAACATGGCCACTGAACCCTCACCTGCTAATACATCTTATGGCTATATGTGGTGGCTAAACAAAGGTGAGAGGCCTGTGGAAGGGCTTTCTGAATCACTGTTCTATGCATCCGGATTCGGAGGCAACTACATAATCATTGACAGAGAAAATAAGATAGTTGCCGTCACGAGATGGCTTGAACCATCAAGACTGGCAGAATTTCTTAGACTGCTGTATGATTCATTGAATTAACCAATATATGTAAAGCCCTTTTATAAGAAAAAACATTAATAAATCAATTCACCATGATTAAACTTAATGGAGTATATCCGCCTTTGCCAACATCTTTTACAGAAGATGAAGATCTTTTCCTTTCCAGGTATGAAGAAAACATCCAAAAACTCTGTAATTATGACCTTGCCGGCATACTTGTTCTTGGTTCAAACGGGGAAATGGTGATGCTGAGCAATGTGGAAAAAAAGAAAGTCTACGATACTGCAAGGAAGGCTATTCCAGGCGGTAAACTGATGATAGCCGGCACAGGTGCCCAATCGACACGCGAAACCATCAGTCTCTCAGTCATGGCTTATGACAGCGGTGCAGATGCAGTACTGGTTCTGAACCCTTCATATTATAAAGGACAGATGAACAGTGAGGTACTGGTGCGGTTTTACCACGACGTGGCAGATAATTCACCTGCCCCGGTTATAATATACAATATGCCGGCTAATTCAGGGCTGGATATGGATGCAGATACAATCCTCAGAGCCTCCCAGCATCATAATATCATCGGAATAAAGGATTCAGGGGGAAACCTGGTAAAAATGGCCACTGTGATAAAAAATGCAAAGCCCGGATTCCAGGTTCTTGCCGGATCTGCCAGCTTCCTCCTTCCGGCTCTCGGCATTGGAGCTGTGGGAGGGATACTGGCTCTGGCAAACATCGCCCCTGAGTTATGTCTCAATATCTACAATTCATTTTATGAGGGTAAGCATGAGAGCGCAAAAGAATACCAGCTTGCTGCAGTGGAACTGAACACAGCCGTGACAAGGCAATGGGGAGTGCCCGCATTGAAGGCAGCAATGGATTACCTTGGTTTTTACGGGGGGCCTGTCAGAAAACCCCTGCTTCCAATTAGTGATGAAATAAGGAAACAACTTATTGAATTAATAGAGAGGACTTTGGAACAATGATCCAATAAAAACAAGAAAACAACTCAATGTTATGAAAAAACTGCTAATGATTCCCGGACCTGTTGAATTTGATAACGATGTGCTCAGTGCAGTGGGAAAACAAACATCGAGCCACGTGTCGCAGGAATTCATTGATATATTTGGTGAATCCCTGGAAATGATGAAAAAAGTATGGATGTGTCCCGATGGCCAGCCGTTTATAATGGCTGGAACAGGAACACTTGCCATGGATATGGCAGGGGCTAACCTGGTCGAGAAAAATGACAGGGTGCTGGTTATTTCAACCGGATATTTTGGCGAAAGGTATGCCGACCTGTTTGATCGCTATGGAGCCGACTATCGCATATTAAGGGCTGAACCCGGCCGCACAGTAACTCCTGAGTCAATAGAAAATGAACTCAGAACCAGGAAGTATAAAATGCTGTCATTTACACATGTGGACACGTCAACTGCAGTAAAAGTTGAGCCTCAGCCAATTGGTGAGCTTGGAAGGAAATATAATGTAATTACCATTCTTGACGGAGTGTGTTCAGTTGCCGGCGAGGAAATACGGCAGCAGGAGTGGGGAATTGATGTGGTTCTTACAGCCTCACAAAAAGCTATAGGGGTTCCTCCGGGTCTTGCCCTTCTGGTGGCATCAGAAAGAGCAATGGAAAAATTCAGGAATAGAAAAAGCCGGGTACAGAATTACTATGCTGACTGGACAAACTGGTTGCCGATAATGCAGGCCTATGAAAACAGAAAACCGGCCTACTTCGGTACACCTGCAGTGAACCTGGTAGCTGCCTTGAATATAAGTCTTCAGCAAATACTGAAAGAGGGACTTGGAAGAAGGTTTGAACGACACAAACGTACCGGAATGGCATTCAGGTCAGCTTTAAAAGCACTGGGCTTAAAACAGGTACCTGCTGATGACTGTGTGGCAAATACCCTGTCAGCGCCTTATTATCCCACCGGGGTGCAGGCATCTGAATTTTTGAAGGAAGTAAACAATGCAGGAGTTGTACTGGCTGGCGGACTCCATCCTGTATTCAAGGATAAATACTTCAGGATAGGACATATGGGTAAAATAACAGTTGAGGATACCATTAATACCGTTACCTCCATTGAAACAGCTTTGAAGAAATGTAATTACAGATTTGATGATCATGCCGGCATCACAGCAGCTGAAGAAGTATTGACCACACCTTAGAGATAATCTTGACAATTACACAGTTAATTCTTAATTTCATTGACACTTATATTAATTCCCACACACTAACCAACTTTAATTATGAAACGAATTTTTACCTGTTGTAAGAGGATTTTCCTGTTTACAGCCACATTTATTGCCCTTATTTCACTCATCAACTCTTGTAAAGGCAAGGCCAAATACGACGGTTATAAAATACTTGACTCACGCTTTGTAGATGAAGTTAATGCTGAATGTATTCACCTGGAGCATATCAAGAGCGGTGCCAGGATTTTCAAGATCAAGGCCGACGATCCAAATAAATTATTTGCTGCAGGTTTTAAAACCGTACCCGGCTCTGATTGTGGAACACCACATATAATAGAACATTCAGTACTTAACGGTTCTGAAAACTTTCCCGTGAAAAGTCCTTTTGATGTACTGATGCAGGGGTCGCTCAATACTTTCCTGAATGCGATGACAGGGGCTGATATGACAATTTACCCTGTTGCCAGCATGAATGACAAAGACTATTTCAACCTCATGCATGTATACCTTGATGCTGTATTTAAGCCGCTTATTTTCGATGACCCCAGAATTTTCAAGCAGGAAGGATGGCATTATGAGTTAACCGGTAAAGATGAGCCATTGATATATAAAGGCGTGGTTTACAACGAAATGAAAGGATTTTTTTCAAGCCCTGAAAGGGAACTGAGTTACCAGGTTTACCGTAACCTCTTCCCGGACAATTCATATCGTTTCTCCTCAGGTGGCTACCCAGACGCGATTCCGGATCTTGCCTACGATGATTTTCTTGCTTTTCATAAGAAACATTACCATCCTTCAAACAGCTATATACTTCTTTACGGGGATGCTGACCTGGAAGAGGAACTGAAATTTATTCATGAAAATTACCTGTCGGAATATGAAAGATCTGACGAGGTGGCGGAAATCAAAAAACAGGAACCCTTTGAACAGATGAAAAGGGTGGTAAGCACCTATCCTGTACTTGACGGCTCTGCTACTGAAAACAAAACCTTCTTGCAGCTGAGTTTTGTTGTGGGCGAGGCTACTGATTATGCCCGTAAAATGGCATATGATGTAATGTCGGATGTACTTGTTAACCAGGAGTCAGCACCCCTGAAGAAAGCTTTGCAGGAGGCAGGCATAGGAAGCAATGTTTCCGCATATCTCGATGGTAATAAACAAACGGCCTTTCACATAACTGTACGGAATGCAAACGAAGAGGATATGGAAAGATTCTACCAGATTACCATGGAAGTATTGAATAATGCTGCAGAAGAAGGATTGGATAAAAAAGCGCTGGAGGGAACACTTAACCGCATGGAGTTTATGCTTCGCGAAGGAGACAGCCCGCAAAAAGGGCTGACATACGGGTTTCAGCTTCTGGGCGGATGGTTTTTCGAGGGAGACCCTTTTGCAGGACTCGAATATGAAGTACCCCTGGCTGAAGTTAAGCGTGCTTTTACAGAGGATTATCTGGAACAGTTAATAACCGGCGACATCCTCTCAAATAACCATTGCCTGCTGCTTGCACTTAAACCTGAACCGGGACTGCAGTCGAAAATCGATACTGAAATAAAAGCCAGACTCGATTCCATCAAAGCAAATATGGACGATGAGACAAGAGAAAAACTGATTAAAGAAACAAACGAACTCATTAAATACCAGCAGAGGTCAGATTCACCGGAAGCACTGGAGACAATCCCCTTGCTCTCACTGGATGATATTACCAGGGAAGTAGTATGGTACCAGGTAGTGGAGAAGGATATTAGCGGGATAAAGACTTTGTACCTGGATGAGTTTACCAGCGGGATAATTTACAGTAAGCTTCTCTTTGACCTCAGAGTGCTGCCGGTTGATAAGATACAGTATATATCCCTGCTTTCAAACCTCCTGGCTAAGTTCAACACTGAAAATTATACTTACGGTGAGCTGGATAATGAATTGAATATACACACAGGCGGATTTAATATATTCGTAACTGTCTATAACTCAGATATGGACGACAATATGGTGCTCCCTAAATTCGTAATTCAATCCAAAGCGTTGAGGGATAAGACCAGCAAAATGCTGGATCTTACATCTGAGATATTGAACAAGACTGACTTCAATGACCTGGAACGCCTCAAAACATTGTTGGTCAGACACTATGCAGAGATCGACGCAAATGTGAAGAATAATGGGCTTAATTACGCTGCCCGGCGTATGTTTTCCTATTTCAGCTCTACAGGTATTTATAATGAGATGATGTCAGGATTGGAATACTACTGGTTCCTTGCTGACCTTATCAATAACTTTGAAGCAAAAGCCGACGAGATTGTTACCAACCTTAGCGAAGTATATACTGCATTATTCACAAGCTCGAATATGATTGCCAATATTAGCTGCAGTGAAAAAGATTATGAGATATTTGCTAAAGCTCTGGCAGAAATGACTTCATCCATGACGGAAGGAGAGAAGGTTTTAATGGAATGGGATCTCAGCCCGGAAAAGAAAAATGAGGCATTTAAAACTACATCCAAGGTTCAATATGTGTTGAAAGGAGCTAATTTTAAGGACCTGGGCTACGAATGGTCAGGTAAGCTGCTTGTACTTAACCAGGTATTGTCAACCGACTGGCTGCAGAACCAGGTAAGGGTCATTGGAGGAGCTTACGGTGGCTTTGCAAGTTTTAATCCAACAGGGAATATGTATTTTGGCTCATACCGCGACCCTAATCTTAAGGAATCCCTTGAAGTATTTGATCAGACACCCCGTTACCTGGAAGGCTTTGAGGCTGATGATAAGACGATGACAAGATATATCATCGGTACCATTTCAAATATGGATTACCCCGAGACACCCGCAATGAAAGCAAACACTGCCCTTTCAAGATACTTTAACGGCACAACAAAGGAATTTCTACAGAAACAGAGGAATGAGGTCCTGAGTACTACTGCTGAAGATATTTCGGGCATGAAAGCGATGGTTGAAAAGCTTATGAACCAGGATTACTATTGCGTTTATGGGAATAACGAAAAGATTGAACAGAATAAGGACTTGTTTATGACAGTAATGGATCCTATAAAGTAAGAATGTTAAATATTGGGAGGTTCCAGTATTCCGGTTCGTTTTTTTCGTCTCTTTCTTGCCCAGGCAATAATATTAAGTGCAAGTGAAACCACGAAAGCTGCCACCAATCCCCACTGTGTAAGATCATCAACAAGTTTCTGGCTGAAATCCATTCCCGTAAGCCTGTCGGCAAGATACTTGATATATGATGTGGGAAGCCCGCTATGGCCCAGCTTTTCCAGTATCCTGAAATGCCACTCTGTGAACGGGCAATAACCGGGAACTCCGACAATCGGCCCGAGAAGGATCCATGATCCAAGGGTGAGCAGTATGACAATAAGATTGGCAAACCTGGTCTTCTTCCATATCCAGCCGAACATATTGAACAATATGACCGAGGTGTGAAAAACAACAAAAGCAATATCAGCTATCCTGTAAATCATGACATAAAGATAAATCATTATTGCAACGTAGAGACGCATAATCGTGCGTCTCGTGAAATTCTCATTATATTTGTATTTAATAAATAAATTTATCGGGAGTATAATAAACAGATAAAAAGTTAATATTATGAAAAAGCTATTAATCCTATTAGTCGTTGCCTTTGCACTGGCAGGCTGCCAGAGCAATAAAAATAAAATTCCTGTATATGCCTGGGAATCCGGTCCCAGGGACAAGACAGATAAAGAAATACTTAAAGACTTTAAAGACCTGAAAAAGAAAGGCGTTGACGGGCTGATGTACAATGGCGGTCAGGACCCTGCTGTATACGAAAGGGTGGGAGCCCTGGCAGAGGATGCAGGTCTCGAATTCCATGCATGGATACCTACCATGGTGCAGTCGAAAGAAGGATTGCTCGATACCAGCCTCTATGCCGTTAATGGACTGGGACAGTCTGCCTGGACACACCCTGCATATGTGCCTTATTATAAGTTTCTGTGTCCGGAAAGAGAGGAAGTGTATGATTTTCTTGAAGGAATGTATGCAAAAGTTGCTGACCTGCCCCAGGTTGATGGTATACACCTGGACTATATACGTTTCCCGGATGTGATACTGGCACGCGGCCTGTGGGATAAATACGGGCTGGTGATGGACAGGGAATATCCTGAATTCGACTATTGTTACTGTGACAGCTGCGTAAAACATTTCAAAGATCAATCAGGCATTGATATACTCGAAGTGGAAGATCCTTCCCGTGTTGAGGAATGGAAACAATTCAGGTATGACCAGATAACAAGCATAGTAAACAGACTGGCGGATATGGTGCACGCGAAGGATAAAGTTATTACCGCCGCAGTATTTCCCGGACCAAACTCGGTGGCAAAAATGATTGTACGCCAGGAATGGGACAAATGGAATATTGATGCCTTTTATCCCATGAATTATAACGATTTCTACCTGGAAGATACAGAGTGGATAGGTGAAGTTTGTAAAGAAGGTGTTGAGGCAATAGAAGACAGAGTGCCTCTGTACAGCGGATTATTTATTTGCCCTGACCCTGCAGCCAAGGCAGCTGAACCTGACCCTGAGAACCATGGACTGGTACCTTCTGAAATACAGGATGCCATAGTTGAATCAATAGATAACGGGGCAGCCGGCATATGCCTGTTTACTCCTTCAAGAATGACTAAAGAAGGATGGAAAGAATTCAAAAAGGCCATATACAGACCTAAAGAATAAGTAAGGAAAGAACATAACGATAATGAAAAGCTTATCATTATTAATTACCTGTTGAATGGTAATAATTGCTTCGTGCAATACAGGAACTAATGAGGAATCATCAGTAAATAAGGTCAGGCAACAGGTTGATACAGTAGGTTTTGCTCAGTATGACTGGCAGACGGACAGCCTGATGGCAAGCACTGGCGGAAGCCATAGATGCTCTTGCAGAAGAATATGAATGGGAGTGGGGGAAAGATTTCACAATAGTGGTCACAACAGATGCGGTTCATTATGGCAATGAGGACTGGGGAGAAAATGATTATGCAAGATATGGCTGTGATAATGAGGGAAATGAAAGAGCCAGGGCATATGAACATGAAATTATTCATAATTGCCTTGAGGGAGAAGTGGACCCTGCTAATTTCAGGCTTTTCAGCGAATATACTCTTGATGACTATGATCACAATAAGTACAAATGGACATGGTGTGGCCGCTACTGCGTACCGGTAGCACTTTATACAGCCTATTACCTGAATGACACCGGTAAATTGAATGGTGAATTTATTGGTTATTCAACAAGTATAACTTCGGATCATTTACCGGTAAAAGACCTGGGTATGGGTACTACTGCCATCGCAACAGATTGCCACTGGGTAGGTTATGCTGCATTGGCTTACCGGTAGAACTGCTGGACTTTTTTTTGTCCCGAATTACCATGCGCTATGGTAATCCATCCCTGGCAAAAGTACTTGAAAACCTTAAAGACAAGGGATATTCAGAAATAAAGGTTTTACCGCTTTACCCTCAATATGCTGAATCAACTACAGGTTCGGTGATTGACCTTGTGCATACACTTGCAATAACAAAGCAAATTGTGCCGCAGCCTTTTGTAATTGAATAATTCTGGTCCCATAATTCCTTCAGTGAATCATTTGCCGGCAGGATACAAAGTTATTCTCCCGGAAGCGCGGAATCCGGAAAGCGCAGGCTGCTGGTAGTGGCTCCTTCATTCGTAGCTGACTGCCTTGAAATAACGGTTGAAATTGGTATCTGCTATAATGAATTGTTTAAAAAACACGGTGGGGAAGAACTTGTCCTTGTTGAGAGTCTCAACGATGACCCGGGCCGGGCTGAAGCAGTAGCTGAGATATCGGGCATCCACTGAAAATGAAAAAAAACTGATGGCATTTAAACATTAATGGTATATTTCTGTAAATTCGGCTTTATTTTTATAACCTATTATGCAATAATAAAATGAATAAATCAAAATGCCCGGGAAAAAGAAGGGTAGGCTATGGTATCCTTATAACATTGCTGCTTGTATTAATAGCTGCAGCGATATACCTGAATTCATTAATGCCCATAATCACAGGTTATGCTGCTAAAAACCTTTGTTCCGCGGTCTTCGTTTCTGAAAGAAACCAGGAGGATGTAGAAAACCTGGATCTCGATTTCTCTTTTATAAGTTATGTAAAAAGCAAGGTTGACCATGAAAATAAAACTGTTACAAGCAGGTTTCTCTGGGGAAAATCCACAGCCGTGTACCGTGAAGGATTCGGTGCTACACTCTTGCTGGAAAAAGATATTGAAAATATTAAAGCAGTGAAATTCCCCGATATATCTGCAGGCTACAGTGGTGATACGATTACCTGGCCAATGGGGGATATTATCCCTGACAGCATAACAGGGATAGACAGGGACGCCCTGGATATTATATCAAATAGACTTATAAAGGAGGATGCTTACGGCGGGACTTCTTTTGCCTTTATGGTATTACACAGGGGGATTCCCGTGGCTGAAGCATATAAACCTCAGTTTAACCGTGACACCCGCTTTCTTAGCTGGTCAATGGCCAAGTCAGTTACCAGTGCACTTGTAGGTATACTGGTAAGGGACAGTATACTGGATGTAAACGGAAAGGAACTTATTCCAGAATGGTCAGATGATGAACGAAGCGAAATAAGACTTGAAAATCTTTTGCATATGCAGAGCGGATTGGAATGGAACGAGGATTATGGGAACAGGTCAGACATAACACTAATGCTTCACTGTGAGCCTGATATGGCCCAATTTGCCTATGGCATGCCACTGCTCCATGAGCCGGGAACGCATTGGTATTATTCCTCAGGGACAACCAATATAGTAAGCTATATAATCCGACGTCACTTTAATAACGACTCGCTCTATTACACTTTTCCGCATACCGGTCTCTTTCACAGGATAGGTATTACCGATGCTGTGTTTGAGGTAGATGAATCAGGCACACTGACCTGCTCCTCATACCTCTACATGACTGCCCGTGATTTTGCACGCTTTGCCTTGTTGTATCTGCAGGATGGCAGTTTCAATGAGCATCAGATACTCCCTGAAGGATGGGTTGACTATGTAAGCACTCCTGCATCGGACAGCAAGGGTGAATACGGTGCATTTTTCTGGCTTAACAGGAGCTTTAGCGTTGAATCCGCACCGGAAGATATGTATATGTGCATCGGGCATGACGGCCAGCGAATATTTATTATTCCTTCACTGGATATTGTAATTGTGGTGCTTGGTTATTCCCCGGACAACTCGATGAATTTCGATAGGCTGATAGCTGATATTGTTGATGCCCTTTAAAATAGTATAATATGCCCACATTCGGGAGAATTATTAAAAGGTCCCGCAAGCGCAGGAAGAATTTGATGAAGGCCAGTGGACAGTACTCATTGCTGCAGGAAATAAGCCTTATTGAATTACTGAAAAAGGCGCAGAACACAAAATTTGGCAAAAAGTACAGGTTCAGGGAAATACTGAATTCTGAAAATATAATTGATGCCTACAGGACAACTGTCCCTATTTTTGACTATGAAACTATTTACGCAAACTGGTGGCACCGTTTGCTGGAAGGTGAAAATAATGTTTGCTGGCCCGGAAAAGTGAACTATTTTGCCCTTACATCAGGTACATCCAATGATTCAAGTAAAAGAGTACCAGTGACAGCTGATATGATCTCAGCCATTCGTAAAACTGCATTGCGTCAAATGTTTGTCCTTGGTGAACTCACCCTGCCGTCAGATCTGTTCCAGAAAAGCCTGCTTATGGTAGGCGGCAGCACTTCCCTTGTCAGGAAAAAAGGATATTTTGAAGGTGATCTGAGTGGTATAATGGCCAGGAAAATGCCCCGGTGGGCTTTTAAATTTTATAAGCCGGGATTGAGGATTGCCGGGGAGCGCGACTGGCAGCTTAAACTAAAAAAAATTACCCGGAGGGCAAAACGATGGGATGTGCTGGGCATTGCAGGTACGCCTTCATGGATACAGATGATGCTTGAACAGATTGTGGAATACTATAAGCTGAAGAATATCCATGAACTGTGGCCCGACCTGATGGCCTATTCCTGGGGTGGCGTAAGCCTTGCTCCTTACCGTGCCAGCTTTGATAAACTGATGGGAAAACCAGTAAACTATCTTGAAACCTACCTTGCTTCAGAAGGCTTCCTGGCTTACCAGCACCGGATTGAAGGAAATATGCAGTTTGTATGGGATAATGGCATATTTTTCGAATTCATACCCTGCAATGATAATAACTTCCACCCAGACGGCAGAATGAAGGAAAGTCCAAAAGTCCTGTTGCTGCAGGAAACAGAAGCGGGAGTCGACTATGCCCTGCTTATAAGTACATGTGCGGGTGCATGGAGATACCTCATTGGCGATACAATAAGGTTTCTTGATACAGAAAAGTATGAAATGATCATATCGGGCCGTACAAGACATACCCTTAATCTGTGCGGGGAACATCTGTCGGTTGATAATATGAATATGGCCATAACATGGCTTGCCGGGGAGCTCAAAACGGAAATAAATGAGTTTACGGTAGCCGGGATAAAGCATGATAATTACTTCGCTCATAAATGGTATATAGGAACAAAAAAAGGAGGTATTCCACCCGGGGAAGATGTAAAGGCGAAACTTGACCAGAAACTTATGGAACTGAATGATGATTACCGTACTGAGCGGTCAGCTGCCCTGAAAGAAATTTTTGTGGAAATATTACCGGTGACAGACTTCTATGAATTTCTGAGGCAGAAGGGAAAGGAGGGAGGCCAGAATAAATTTCCCAGGGTGATTAACCATATGCTTCAGGAATGGGAAAATTTTATACAATCGAACCATCTTGTGAACAAATAGCCTGCATATCTGTTAAACTGGTGTAAACAGGTAGGTAATGTAAAAAAAATCACTCCATATTCTGATCAGTATCTTATTGCTGTTTGCAACAGCAGAAATCAGTATTTCAGCACATTACTGTGGTGATAATCAGAGGTCGGTAGCATTTGTGAGCACACCCGCCAGCTGTTGTGATGACGCTTCCTGTTGTAAATACTTTTAGTATTATTCTTTGGCATCCCGTGTTGTGAAATGTGGGCTTGCATACATAATATACTAATATACAGGCTATAACGAGACTCAATCATGTTAAATAGAATAATCAAATTCTTTCTTGAGAATAAGCTGATTAGCTTCCTGGTGCTGTTAATATTTATCGTCTGGGGAATTGTAAGCTCACCTTTTAACTGGGGAACGGGTTTTTTGCCTGCTGATCCCGTTCCGGTTGATGCTATACCCGATATAGGGGAAAATCAGCAGATAGTGTATACCGAGTGGCCGGGGCGATCGCCGCAGGATATGGAAGACCAGGTGTCCTATCCTCTTACAACGGCATTGCTCGGTATCCCCGGAGTGAAAACAATCAGGAGTAATTCTATTTTCGGCCTTTCCAGCATATACGTCATTTTTGAAGAAGATACCGAGTTTTACTGGAGCCGTTCCCGAATACTGGAAAAGCTCAATTCACTACCCCCCGGAACCCTGCCTCCCGGCGTCAGCCCTGCCCTGGGTCCGGATGCAACCGCCCTGGGTCAGATCTACTGGTACACTCTTGAAGGCCGGGATAAAGACGGAAGGCCTGCAGGAGGATGGGATCCGCACGAACTGCGCACAATACAGGATTTCCAGGTCAAATATGCCCTGAGCTCAGCCGGCGGTGTTGCCGAAGTGGCATCAATCGGTGGTTTTATTAAAGAATACCATGTTGATATTGATCCTGTCGCAATGAAGGCACGAGGAGTGGACATATCACAGGTAATGACAGCTGTAAGAAACAGCAATCTTGATATCGGTGCACGTACTATCGAAGTTAACAGGGTGGAATATCTCGTCAGGGCACTAGGATATATAAAAAGCCTGGAAGACCTGGAAGAAAGCGTGGTGGCCGTAAAGGATAATGTGCCTGTCAGGCTTAAGGATGTAGCAAGTGTAGGCTATGGACCCGGCACTCGCCGTGGAGGGCTGGATAAAGGAGGTGCTGAGGCTGTGGGGGGCGTTGTGGTGGCCCGCTATGGGGAGAACCCCCTGGAAACCATTAATAATGTCAAGGAAAAAATAGCAGAAATAGCCCCCGGATTGCCGTCCAGGACGCTTGAAGACGGCACAGTGTCCAGAGTTACCATAGTACCTTTTTATGACCGTACAGGACTTATTAAAGAAACCCTGGGAACGCTTGAAGAAGCCATCAGCCTGCAACTGTTAATAAGCATACTGGTAATAATCGTGCTTGTGCTTAATATGAGGGCTTCATTCCTTATATCCAGCCTCTTGCCTATAGGCGTGCTTATGACATTCATAATTATGCGACAATTTGGTGTCGATGCCAATATAGTTGCCCTGTCCGGTATTGCAATATCCATAGGTGTTATGATTGACGTGGGTGTTGTGTTTACCGAAAACATTATAAGGCATATAGAACATGATAGGAAAAAAGGGGCAGGGCGTAAAAATCTCCTGCGAACAGTCTATGAAGGAGCCGGTGAAGTGGCAGGAGCCGTCTTTACAGCCATAAGTACCACTATCGTTAGCTTCCTCCCGGTTTTTGCCATGCAGGCAGCTGAAGGGAAATTGTTTAAACCACTTGCCTTCACAAAGACATTCACCATGGTGGCAGCCCTGATAATAGGCCTGATAATAATTCCGGCCCTTGCCCACCTTGTATTTTCGATAAAACCGGGTAAGAAAAAGTACACGACAATCATTAACATTATTGCCATACTGTCAGGAATAACGCTCAGTATAATAAGCGGCCACTATATTGCACTGGCCATAAGTGCATACGGCCTGAATAACTACTTTGCCATAAGGTGGAATGGGAAATTTGCCGGGTGGCAAAAATATATCAATATAGCTATCACTGCTGTGGTAGTGGTATATTTTTTATCAGGATTGTGGTTGCCCTTGGGAGCAGAGAACTCCCGCCTGCTTAACTTCCTTTTTGTCACGCTACTGCTTGCTGTCATCCTGGCTGTCCTGTCTTCATTCGTCTATTTCTACCGGAAAATACTCAAATGGACGCTTAATAATAAACTAGCCTTCCTTTCGCTTCCGATTATCATCGTTCTCTTCGGAATTACTGTATGGCAGGGCTTTGACAGAATCTTCGGTTTTATGCCAACCGTCATTAAAGACTCAAAAGCATATAAATCCATCGCTCAGTCAGTCCCAGGACTGGGAAAGGAATTTATGCCGGCACTTGATGAGGGTTCCTTCCTTCTGATGCCAACAACCATGCCTCACTCCGGGATACAGGAAAACCTCGATGTGATAAGATTACTCGATAAGAGGCTTAATTCCATTCCTGAAGTGGAAACTGTCGTTGGCAAATGGGGGCGCGTTAATTCAGCTCTTGACCCGGCACCAGTATCAATGTTTGAAAATATTATTAACTATAAACCTGAATATATCCTCGATGAAGATGGTCATCGAATAAGGTTTAAAACAAATGATGACGGAGCATACATACTAAAGGATGGCAGTACCTATAATCCGAGTAGGGAAGCTTTCCGCCTGTTATCCGGTGAACAGCTGTTAGCTGACAGAAAAGGTGAGTATTTCCGTCAATGGCGAGATGAGATCAAATTCACCGATGATATATGGAATGAAATAGTAAGCAAGGCCAATATACCGGGACTTACCTCTGCGCCAAAACTGCAACCCATATCCACCCGTCTCGTAATGTTGCAGACAGGTATGCGGGCCCCTATGGGTATAAAGGTTTATGGCCCTGATCTTGAAACCCTGGAATCAGTGGGTCTTGAACTGGAACAGCACCTGAAAAACGTGGAGGGTGTATCACCTCCTTCGGTGTTTGCCGACAGGGTAGTGGGTAAACCATACCTGGAGATTAGGATAAATCGCGTTGCAGCTGCACGCTATGGGATATCCATTAATAAGCTGCAGGAAATATTATCAGGTGCGGTTGGCGGCATGGAGCTTACTACCACCGTGGAAGGACGCGAGCGTTTTCCCGTGCGGGTGAGGTATGCTCGTGAATTCAGGGATAAGCCTGAAAGCCTGGGCAGGATGCTGATACCAACCGCCACGGGGGAACAGGTGCCCCTTGGTGAAGTTACTGATATTGATTATAAGAGAGGACCCCAGATGATAAAAAGCGAAAACACCTTCCTCGTTTCATATGTGATCTTCGACAAATTAGTCGGGTATGCCGAAGTGGATGTTGTGAAAAATGCCCGCGAATATCTGGACGGACTGCTAAACTCGGGAGACTTTGAATTGCCCGGAGGAGTAAGCTATTCCTTTACGGGTAATTATGAGAACCAGGTCAGGGCAACCAAACGTCTGGCACTGGTAGTTCCGGTTTCCTTAATAATTATCTTTCTTATTCTTTATTCGCAGTTCCGCTCGGTGATATCCACATCGCTTATTTTCAGCGGTGTGCTTGTGGCCTTTTCGGGCGGATTCATTATGCTGTGGCTTTACGGACAGCCATGGTTTATGGATGGAACACTTGCAGGGATGGAGATGCGGGAATTATTCCAGATAAAAACAATAAACCTCAGTGTGGCAGTATGGGTGGGCTTCATCGCCCTCTTTGGCATTGCCACCGATGACGGGGTACTCATAAGTACATATATAAAACAGTCCATGGAAAAAAATAAACCTTCTGGCATAGCCCAGTTACATGACATTATCATTGAGGCCGGATCTAAAAGGGTCAGACCGGCTATGATGACTACAGCTACAACACTGATAGCACTGCTACCTGTTCTCACATCCACGGGTAAGGGATCAGATATCATGGTGCCAATGGCTATCCCTTTGTTTGGAGGAATGCTGATAGCGGTAATGACAATCTTCGTTGTACCCGTACTTTACAGTGCATGGCAGGAAAAAAGAATCAGTAAAGAGAAAGAATAAAAATACAGCAAGCTATGAGAAGTACTATTATGATAACAATATTGTCCATGCTCATGATTTCCTTCCCGCTTGCGGGACAGGAGAAATTAGAGCCCTACCTGCTAATGGCTGCTGAGAACAACCCCGGCCTCCAGGCCAGCTTTAACGAATATATGGCCGCACTGGAACAGGTGCCCCAGGCTGGATCACTCCCGGATCCGCAACTTGTATTTTCCTATTTCATTAGTCCTGTTGAAACACGTATGGGTCCACAACAGTTCAGGCTGTCAATTTCACAGTTTTTTCCCTGGTTTGGAACCCTGGGAACAAGGGAAGATGGGGCTGCGCAGACTGCAAAAGCCAGGTATGAAGACTTCCTGGAAGAAAAATCAAAATTTTCCGGAGATCTTAAAGCAATGTATTATGAATTGTATATCTACAGGAAGTCAATTGATATAACAGGGGAACATATTGACCTGCTGGCTGCAATGCGTGATCTGGCCGGGCTTAAGGTGCAGACCGGGCAGGTCTCCAGGGTGGATGAATACAGGATTGAAATGGAAATCAACGAACTGTCAGACCAGCTTGCCCTGCTTCGCGATAAATACATGGTGCTTGAGCTTGATTTCCTTAATATGCTAAACGCCGATAACAATCTGAGCATCGACCTGCCGGAAAAGCTGTGGGATAATGATTTTCCACTTTCCAGGGAAGCGGCACTCGATTTGATAATGGCCGCTAATCATAAGCTGCTCCGGCTGGAATTCAAACAGGCTGCACTCTCATATAGGAAAAAGTCTGCCCGGCTGGCCGGAAGTCCTGGTTTCAATATTGGTATTGACTATGCAGTAATCGGAAAAGGTGACAATAACCTGGCGGGCAGGGATGCCTTTGTCTTCCCGGTGGTGGGAATAAGCATTCCACTATATCGTAATAAGTATAAGGCTATGGTCAGGGAAGCAGCCTGGCTGGGAAAAGCCAATGCATACGAGTCCGAAGATATGATAAACAGGCTTGAAACGCTTTTTGAAAAGACCTGGAAGGAATACCGTGATTCGGAAAGGCGCATTAAACTAAATGAAAAACAGTCAGAACTGGCCCTGAAAACATTAAAACTGCTTGAATCAGAATATGCAGGCTCCGGTGCCGCTTTCGAAGAAATTTTGAGGATGGAACGTAAACTCCTGGACTACAGGCTGGAATTCGAGAAGGCAAGGGCTGATAAGCAGGCTGCAATAGCGTTTTTGGATTATTTAATGGGTAAATAAATGGAAGTTATGAAAACAATAATAAAACAAATAAAAGACAATTACATAATGTTAATAATTGCCCTTATTGCCGGGATAATACTGGGAATAATTTTTTCGGGCTCTTCCGATAGCAGGAAAAGTGAACCTGTTTTGGCAGATAATCATGAAGGACATGAACATGAGTCAGAAAATTTACAGACCTGGACCTGTTCAATGCACCCGCAGATCAGGCAGGACAGCCCGGGTGATTGCCCTGTATGCGGAATGGACCTGGTCCCTCTGACCAGTGTGCAATCAGGCACAGAAGAAGACGGTGCTGATGATATTGTACTGTCCGAAGCTGCTGCAGGCCTGGCTGATATCCGGACAACAAGGGTTGTCAGGAAACGCCCGGAAAAGAATATTTTTCTCCAGGGTAAAGTGCAGGCTGATGAAAGTAATATTACTGAACTCACGGCCCGCTTTGGTGGCCGTATTGAGCAACTGCATGTGAGTTTTACGGGTGAAAATGTCATAAAAGGGGAAAAACTGGTAACTATTTATTCACCCGAAATGCTTTCAGCCCAGAGAGAACTTGTTGAGGCTGCAGGCTTAAAGGTAAACCGGCCCGCCGTGTATGAATCAGCAAGACTGAAACTCAGACTCTGGGATATAAGCGATAGGCAGATAGATGAAATTGAAGAGAGAGGTGAAGTCCGGCCTTATTTCGATGTGCTTTCACCTGCTTCAGGTACAGTTATGAAAAGACATGTAGCGGCAGGTGATTATGTCAGGACAGGTGAACCCCTGTTTATGATTGCCGATCTTTCAGAATTGTGGCTTGTGTTTGACGCTTATGAAGAAGACCTGCAATGGATCAGCAAGGGCGATAATATTGAATTTACAATACAGGCCCTGCCCGGAAAAAAGTATAATGGAAAAGTAACCTTTGTTGATCCTTTCATAAACCCGGTTACCAGGACTGCCGGTGTGAGGGTCGAAATAAATAATATGGGTATGAAACTCAAGCCCGAGATGTTTGCAGGAGGCACATTGTATTCATCTGCAACTGAGGGATCGGATGAATTACTAATACCCAAAAGCTCTGTACTGTGGACAGGTAAAAGGTCTGTCGTATATGTAAAAGTGCCGGATAGAGAAACACCTGTCTTCCGTTACAGGGAAATCCTGCTTGGACCTGATGCCGGTGAATACTATATAGTTGAAGAAGGACTTCAGGAAGGGGAGACCGTTGCAACCAACGGCGTCTTTAAGATTGATGCTTCGGCACAGCTCGAAGGTAAGACAAGCATGATGAATCCTGAAGGAGAAAAAATATCCACAGGGCATGATCACGGGGAAATGGAAATGAACAGTGCCATGGAAGATAATACACATGACAATCATGTTGAAACGAAAGGACAGGATGTCCCTGAAACCTTTAATGAACAACTTACAGGTGTATACAGTGCTTATATTGATATGAAGGATGCTTTCGTATCTACAGACGCTGATGCCGTAAGAAAAGAGGCAGGGACAGTAATTGAAGCCCTTGGGAAGGTTGACATGGCCCTGCTGGAAGGTGATGCTCATATGAAATGGATGGACTATCTCGGGGTTTTAGGTAAAAGACTGGAAAGCATAACTAACAGCAGGGATATAGAAAGTCAAAGAAAAGCCTTCCTCGAACTGAACAAAACATTTTACCAGTCTGTTAAAGCTTACGGACTCCTTGCTGATACGGTATATTACCAGTACTGCCCGATGGCAGATGATAACAGGGGAGGCTACTGGCTGAGTAATGAAAAGGAAATTAGAAATCCCTACTTCGGGGATATGATGATGACATGCGGAGAAGTAAAGGATGTCATAATTAATAACTAAAAACAGATTATTATGAAAAAACAACTGTTAACACTTGCAGCTATTTTTACCCTTGCTGCATCCGCTGCTTTCGGTCAGTGTGTAACCGAAGATAAAAAAGACGACAATAAGTTCTTTGTTGCAGGTAATTGTGGCATGTGTGAAACACGCATCGAAGACGCCGCTAAAAAAGTTGAGGGCGTTACCGGTGCTGACTGGGACAAGGAAACAAAGATGCTTACAGTTAATTTTGACTGTGCCAATCCTGATGTAAAGACTGTGCATAAGGCTGTGGCAGCAGTTGGTCACGACACTAAATTATTCAGGGCTGAAGATGCTGTCTATGAAAAACTGCCCGCATGCTGTAAATTTGAACGTATTGCACAACCTGAATTTAAAGGGAAAAAGGAATAATAGTAAATAAGGCTGAGGCTAAGGACTATTTCCCTCCCACGCAGAGGTGATAAAATTTTTTCTGCGACTGAGAACCCCGGTTTTCCCCGGGCTTGTTAGTCGCAGTCTTATTTCCAATTCTTTTTAAATCTCAGTGACACGTTTACAAGTGCTATCATTACCGGCACTTCCACCAGCGGGCCAATAACCGCTGCAAAGGCCTCTCCCGAATTCATTCCGAAAATGGCAATTGCAACCGCTATGGCAAGCTCAAAATTGTTACTCGCTGCGGTGAAGGAAAGAGTGGTTGATTGCTCATAATTGGCGCCTGCCTTTTTACTCATGAAAAAAGAAATAAAAAACATTACAATAAAGTAAACCAGCAGGGGGATGGCGATAAGCACTACATCAAGAGGTATCTTTATTATGTATTCACCTTTCAATGAAAACATTACAATAATCGTAAACAATAGCGCAACCAGGGTGACGGGACTGATTTTAGGTATGAACCTGCTATGGTACCACTCTTTGCTTTTTACCCTTATAAGGATAAAACGGGTCAAGAATCCTGCAAAGAAAGGTATTCCAAGGTAAATCAGTACACTTTCAGCGATCTGGCCTATTGTGATATTTTCCACAGCTGCATTTGTGGGAACGCCGAACCAGCCGGGAAGTATGGCTATAAAGACATAGGCATAAACAGAGAAGAACAGTACCTGGAAGATTGAGTTGAAAGCCACAAGGCCTGCTGCATATTGAGTGTCGCCCCTTGCCAGGTCATTCCATACTATAACCATGGCAATGCACCTGGCGAGACCTATCATTATTATCCCGTACATATATGGCAGGTTGGCATTATTCTCTCCGGGAAACAGCTTGAAGAAGAGTATCCCCAGTGCAAACATAAGTACCGGTCCTATTATCCAGTTCTGTATTAGAGAAAGGCTCAGTACTTTATAATTCCTGAAAACATCACCCAGTTCCTCATACCTTACCTTTGCCAGTGGAGGGTACATCATCAGTATCAGGCCTATGGCAATGGGCAGATTTGTTGTACTGTCGGGGCTCGACCTGAGTGATTCCCAGAAGTCAGCTATTGAAGGGAAGAAGTAACCTGACAGTACACCAATTGCCATGGCAAGGAATATCCATATTGTCAGGTAGCGGTCTGAAAATTTAAGTCTCGGTTTTGACGGCATGCTTCTGCTTTTAAAAAATTATTTTATCCCTGTAAGTGTAATGCTGAAGATCCCTGCTTTCTGCTTTTCGAAATCCTTCAGTTCATTCATCTTCATATATTTCAATAAAATATCATCAGGAATCTTTATTTCCTAAGTGCCCGCCAGGCCTTGGAACCATGAAAATTTCACCGGCAATTTCGCTGTATTTATTTCTTACAATTAATTTCAGTTCTTCAGCTTTCATAATTTTGACTTGATTTCTTCACTATATAATTTACAAAAAGCCTCCCGTATTTCATCACGCACCCTGAGGTATTCACTATGGATAAAATCTTCGGTGCCCGTGGCATAGGAGGGATCTTCGAAACCGGTGTGCAGACGCTGTTTTACCTTACCGGTAAATACAGGGCATACTTCATTGGCATCATCGCAAACCGTGATGACATAATCCCATACATCGTCAAGGTACATATCAACCGGGTCTGATGTATGGTGACTGATATCTATGCCAAGGTCTTTCATTACTTCAACTGCTTTTTGATTGATTTTCCCCGAGGGCTCTGTACCTGCAGATGCCACTTCAATCCTGTTGTCGAATGACTTTAAAAACCCGTGAGCCATCTGGCTGCGGCAACTGTTACCGGTACACAGAATTAAAATCTTCATGTTTTTAGCAATTACTTGATGTGTAACAATCAATATCCGTAAGGAACATATCCGGTTTATCCTTTAATAATTCAAAGGCTGATGGATTAAGGCAATAATTAGTTCTGACACCTTTAATCTCACCCTGGATAAAACCCATCTTTTTCAGTTCGGCCATGTGCTGCTGAACCGTAGTTCTGCTAAGTGGGAGCTCTTCGGAGATATCTCCCGAGATACATAACCTGGCCTCAGTCAGTATTTCAATATTGCCAGACGGGCAGGGTGAAACAGACTCAGGGACAGCTGTCTGATCTGCCTGATTACCATTATTTTGAGATGAACATAACAGGTGCAGGGCCATGCTTGCCAGTACTAAGAATAATAACTTGAATGTTTTAATGCCCGTTTTATGTTTTATTTATTTCGACTAATCAGATCTGTCAATTCCTTTTTGCCCGGCAGTCTTCCTGAAAGTGCTACTGTACCGTCTATTACGAGGCCGGGGGTGTGAAGGATACCATACTCCATGATCTTCACTATATCTTCCTCTTTGCTTATTGATGCATCAATGCCCATTTCTTTTACCGTTTCATATACAAGCTTCTCAAGTCTCTTGCATTTGGGGCAGCCTGTGCCCAGAATTTCTATCTCCATGTCTTATCTGTTTAATTTTTAATAAATTCGTAGTTCGTAAAACAACGAACATTTATTCTAAAAAAATATCAATCGCTCATAAATTGTTTGAATAAGTCTTTTGCCTCGTTCCAGTTCTCCCTGTTTATACAGTATTTAATCCTTGGTGCTTCGATCTCACCCTGTATCAGGCCAGCATCCTTGAGTTCCTTGAGGTGCTGGGAGAGGGTGGATTTGGCTATGGGTAATATTTCCGTCAGGTCACCACTATAGCAGCAGCTCTGTTCAGAAAGTAATTCCATCACATACATCCTTATCGGATGACCCAATGCTTTGGCGTACCTTGCCATTTTCTTCTGCCGCTCTGATATATACTCCTTGTAGCTCAAATCATTCGTAGTTTACCGAACAAACATACAAATATTTTTTTACATTTTCTCCCTTGCTGTAATGGATTTTGAACCGTCACTTTCCCGGAATTTATCTGAGTGGACCTGTTCCCCATACCCGCTTGCCTGGTCAAGGCTGACCATAACATTTCCAAGGCCTTTTGATCTTAGTTTTATTATTTCCCGGACTGCCTTATGTAACCATGAATTATTTGGTTTATTAAAAGGGCAATTACTTTTACAGTTTGAGCAACTGAATCCGTTATAATCATAACATGTTTCCTGGTTCACATACCATTTCAGGGCACCCGGGTTATTGGAGGGCGTCGGGCTCTCCCATGTCATCGGTCCTTTGCTTATTGATCCGCTTGGACAGTCATTTGCGCATGCCATTGCCTGCAGGTATAGCATTATAGCCAAGTACCCTTATAAATTCAGATAGCTTAAACGAGGTAACAGCCATCCTTGAATAACCATCGCCCGTGGCAGCCGAGGCCAGCTTGCCGGGTGAGTTCATTATTGCTTCGTAATCTTCTTCAAAAGCGATTACGATGACCCGGTTCATGGATGGAGTTATCTGCCATCTGTCTTCACCCTGCTCCAGCTTATCCCCATCTGCAATAAAGGTATGGTATTTTCCCTTTCCGGGGGCCAGGAGCATGCCTTCGTCATGGGCCGGGTATATCGACTGGATCGAAATAGTGAAACACAAGGAAATTGAAACAGGCGATAAGATAATTGTTTATGGATATGGCAGGGAGTCTGAAATCCGACTTGCCGGGAATTTCATTAAAGCAGGGGATGAGGATGTAAGTATTTATCCTTCTTTCCTTGATGAATGGGTGACAGGAGAAAGATATCCACTTGAAAAGCTGGCAAGATATGTTAACCTTGTACCGGCTTCATGGCTTAATAAACTTGTTACAGGAAATAAGCCTGATGAGTACAATAATGATAAGTTTGTTATAGTTCATGCTCATTACAGGAACAGGGATGCCTATTTAAGCGGGCATACAAAGAGATTTAACCTTAACCACCTCAAAAGACTTAACCGTGAATTGGATGCTGATTTTGACCTCGGTGCTTTTGAGCATTATACCTCATCTGATCCTCAGAGCGGAGTGGTGAGCAGTTACCTTGTTTCACTGAAAAACCAACTTGTAAGGTTTGAGAGCACGGGAAACGAGTTCATTTTCGGTAAATGGGAAGCTGTCTTCATGGAACGATCCAGGAAATTTGATCCGGATACTATTGAATACCTGGCAGGCAAATATGGCTTCAGAGTTCTTGAAAATTTTACCGATAATAAAAAATGGTTCACTGATTCACTGTGGATAAAAAAATGATATCAAAGCTGATCGTCTGACAAATTTGAATAAATTATTTCCAGTATTTCCAGTAGTGTATCAACTTCTTTTTTTTCTATGCCTGCAAAGGCTTCGTTAAGTGTGGCTTCGGCCAGCGGAGCAAGTACGGAATAGATACTCTTGCCTTTTTCGCTTAACCATATCTTATTTATTCTGCGGTCGTCCGTCATTGGCGCACGTAAGATATAACCCTGTTTCTCAAGGGAAATGACAGCCCTTGTCAGGCTTACTTTGTCCATCTTAAGGCTTTTTCCTATGCATTGCTGTGTGGTACAAGCCGACTGGTGCAGCATCGACAGAATACTCCATTGCGTGCCGTTAATCCTTATACCTGCAGACCTGAATTTTTTTTCAAGCCTGATACCCAGTGACCTGGATACCTGCTGGCTTATCCTGCCAAGTGACTTTTCAAACTCATACATTACTAAACTCTTTAACGGATGATGCCAATAAACATAAAAAATAGTTACAATTGCAACTATTATTGGAATATCTTTGACAAAAGTATGAAAATAAAACAGTCATATGGATAAAATAAATCGCAGGAAATTTATTAAATCTGCCGGACTGGCAGGTGGAGCCTTGTCGCTGGCCGGTGTGGCAGGAGCCGGGTATTCGGCAGGTGCCGATAAAGACAGCTTTACGGGTTACGGCCGGACTGCCTACGGAGAAGATCAGTTCTTTAACAGGAAACCTTTTCTTGTTGATAAACCTACCTACGTGCAGGAAGGGGAGCCGGTCAGGATCACATCTATTGAGGATATCTTTAAGCGCAACGGGGAATTATCGAGGCTCATGTTTTCACGTAATGGCGATCAGCCTGCATGGAAGCCATCTGATGGACTGGATGCTCTGCCCGGCTATTTACGTGCTTATTACCAGGCTAATCCCGGTGCCTTTGACGAATTCATCAAGGCCATGCAAAAAGGAAGAGAACAGAGAACCAACTGGGATAAGTACCGGGATAAGTATTTTATTGCCGATGCCTGGTCAAACGCTCATTCCAGCCCGATAAGGGGAAGGTCTTCATTCCCTGCCGAACCACAGGGGAAGCCTGAGGAATCTGATTTCAGGGGAGTCAATAAAAAAAGACTGAAACTGAAATCACCACGGCATGGTTCCGAGCTGTTAAAAAAAATCTGCTATAGTTTTGGTGCTTCTCTTGCAGGTATAGCGAAAGTAAAGAAAGAATGGGTTTACCAGGGAAGCCTGAGGGGAATTGGCAGGGTGGATTATGAAGTACCCTCACACTGGAAATATGCCGTTGTAATTGCTGTTCCCCATGAATGGGATTCAATGTATGCCAATCCCACTTACGGAACTTCATATGACGCCTATTCAAAATTACGCTTTATTGCAGGTAAGATGGAAGTTTTTATCAAGGAACTGGGTTATTCGGCACGTCCGCACGTCCCCCCGACATCTTATGACCTGGTTATGCCCCCGCTGGCAATTGATGCAGGAATGGGTGAACAGGGGAGAAACGGTATACTGATAACCCCTGAACTGGGTGCAAATACAAGGCTTGCAGCTATTACGACCGATATGCCGCTTGAGCCCGACAAACCTATTGATATCGGTGTCAGCAAGTTTTGTAAAAAGTGCAGGATATGTGCTGAAGAATGTCCGGGTGGCGCCATATCTTTCAAAGATACACCCGGGGAAGTGATACGGGGTTACAGACGATGGAAAATAGATCAGAACAAATGTTTTACTGTCTGGAATTCTGTAGCTACCAGCCATGCCAGGGGCTGCAGGGTGTGCCTGTCGGTGTGTCCTTATTCCAGGAAGAATAACTGGATTCATAACTTTGCACGGGAGGCTGATCCAAGGGACCCGACCGGATTGCTTGCATCAGGACTCCTTGCGATGCAGAAGAAGTTTTTTACTTACCCGGGTGGACAGGAATACCTTCCTCCCCCCGACGGGAATAACCGTACGTTCGGAGAAGCTCCCGGATGGCTGAGAACAGAAGAATGGTTTGATTTATAATATTTTCAATAATGTTTAATAATTCTAATATCCTGGAACCGCTCTTCTGGATAATAATGGGCGGACTTTACACTGTCTTTATCATAGGCCTGGCCATGTGGCTGAAAGATATGAAGGTTAAAATGAACTGGTGGAAATGGAGCCTGACACTGCTGTGGTTTATCCTGCTGAGCATAACAGTGGCAGGTGGATTTACGCTTATCGGGGAGAATGAGCTCAGAGCAGGACTGCTGTTCATGGCTGTCCCGGGAGCAGTGATAATAGTTGCAGGTGTCGCACTGGGGCGATTTTTGTTAAGGAATACCAATGAAGAAAAGGATAATTGATCTTGTCACGGTGCTTGCTGTTGCTTCTGTGATAATAGCAGCAGCAGTAGTCGGGAAAAAAATTGCAAAAAAGAACGACCTGGAACTTATTGGAAGTATACTGAAGCCTGGTGAAGAGTATGAGGCAGTAAACAATAACAAGTGGCTGATCCTTCATGAATCAGGGAAAGTGAAGGATTGTATATACAGCGGAGAGGGCAGGGGTTATAACGGTAATGTGCAGGTGGCCGCAGTAACCGACACTGCCGGAATAATTATGTCTGTTCATCTGCTGGCTAACAAGGAGACGCCCTCATTCGTAAGTAAAATATTCCGCAGGAATTTCACTGACAGGTTTAAGGGACTTCCTGCCTCTGATCTTGCCGGCAGTGAAGTAATCATAGATGCAGTTGCAGGAGCCACAATTACAAGCAATGCAATCAAAGAAGCCATCATAGTGGGATATTCTGCAGGTGAAGGCTTAAAGCACAATCATAGCTTTAAAATAAATGCAGGCTGGCCTGAATTATTGGTACTGCTGTTGTTTATCCTGTCAGTACTGATCTCAATAAAAAGGCTCAGGGCTGCCGGTAAGTACCTGCAGTGGATATCATGGGGATTGTCTGTTATATTCCTGGGCTTCGTCCTGGGCCAGCCGCTGACCCTGCCAAGGTTTATTACGGTCTTCACAGGCTACCTGCCGGATCCACGCAGCGAGTTATATGTTCTCATTTTACCTGTGCTTGCAATTGGTTTTATCCTTATAAGCGGAAAAAATAACTATTGCATGTCTGTCTGTCCCTTCGGGGCAATGCAGGAGATACTCGGGGCTGTAGGCAATGCATCTGAGATACGGCTGAAAAGGTTCAGTCTGGTGAAATATATTCAATGGGGAATAACTCTGCTTGCCGTTATTATTGCATTGATCATGAATAATCCATCAATTGCCGAGTATTCCGTTTTCGGAGCTTTCTTTCAGCTTACCGGGGCCACTGTTATCTTCATCCTGCTCATGTTAAGCATTATCATGTCACTTTTCTTCAGGAGGCCCTGGTGCAGGTACTTGTGTCCGGTTGAAGGAGTGATGACATATTTCAGAACACTGCGAAGAGCGGTAATAAATATTTTCAGACAATGAATACGGAACGAATTAAGAAAGTATCACTGAGCATCTTTATTGTTGTTTCACTCTTTCTGATACTTGTACAACTTGTTTCAAATGTCAGCACATCACGTGAACCGAAGCAGGCTGAATCAATAACACCGTTCATGGAACCGGCTGACAATCTTATGATTCACCCGGATTCATTGTGGCAGGGGAGTGAGTTCACCAATGAGCGCTAAGCATAGCCTTTGATTAGCCTGGCTGCATGAATATCTGTCAGACAGGTAAGATCGCCGCTTACAGGGTTTACCAACGAGGCAGGATATTCTGAATAATCATCACCGCTAATCAATGCCCTGACAATATCCGCCTTTTCTTTTCCCGTAACAAGGAATACTATGTTTGCTGCATTGTTTATTACTTTGCCGGTGATGGTGATCCTTTTCTGCCCGCTTACAGGATGTGCTGACACAGCACAATTAGCGGGGGGTGAAAAAAGGGAAATGTTATGTGGAAAAATTGAAGCCGTATGCCCGTCGGTTCCCAGCCCGAGGATTACCAGGTCAAACCTCGGGATATTGTCCATAAGAGGCAGGTAATCATACCGGAAAGATATTCAGCCATAGCCAGGCTTGTTGGAGCAATAATTATTTTATGCTTTTTCATTGCAGAGGTGTTTTTTACACAAATAATCAGCTGATGTTATCTCTACATGATGGATATAGTTCCTGTTTCATAGTGGTTCAAAAATACCGTTGGCAAATCTCATCACCAGCAGGGTTCTGGACGGTCTCCTTCCCCAGGTAATGATCGATACGGTATACCTGGCTCTCCTTAAAGGAACTATGGAGTACTTGATTAAGTTCATGACCCGATTCCATATCATATCCGAAAGGTTTTTCAATAATAAGCCTCCGGAAACCATTATTATCATTACTCAGGCCTGATTCTCCGAGGTGTAGGGCTATAATACTGAACATATCCGGTGGCATTGAAAGGCAGAACATATAATTTCCGCCTGTTCATTTCTTTTCATCTATGTCTTCAAGATGAGCTTTTAAGTCCGGGTAATCGTCCGGTGAATCCATGTTTATCCTGTAATAAGACAGTTTTGAAATGAATTTCCCGACTGAAGATTTATCAGGATTGATTATTTCAGAAAACTTTTCAATACCTTCCGCCATTTCTGACCGGAATTCATCGTCATTGTTATCTTTTCGCCCAATGCCCAGGATGTGGAATTTGTCAGGAATCATATTCTGACCGTTTAATTCGAAAAGGGCAGGTATCAGCTTCCGGTAAGCGAGGTCGCCGGTGGCCCCGAATATTATCATGATCATATTTTCAGGTTTTTTCATCTCGAAATAACTTTATATCAAATAATTTGTTCTTGTTGCCTGTCTGTTCTGAAAATCTCTTATAACTCATTAGACGACAATTCCAAAAGAGCTGACAATAAGAGCGGGTATATTTATTGTGCAGATCATCTTTATGCTGCATCAAGGCAAATAAATTTAGGTTTTAAAAGCAAATGATATCTTAAACATCTTTAATAATATAGGAAAAATATTCTTACATGGAAAAAGAATTGGTTTGGTTTAAGATTCTTGATAAAAAGGCCGGCCGGCGGCATGCTTCTCCATTGCGGGGCGCGGAGCAACTAATATGTACACCGGGATGTGGGATGCAAAAGTTGACAGGGCGCCACTGCTTGCACTTACCGGCCAGGTTGCCACTCAGGTGGTAGGTACAGGTAATTTCCAGGAACTTGACCTGGTACGTGCATTCCAGACGGTGGCAGGTTTCAACCACAGGGTGCAGAAAGAAAGCCGCCACGCTGAACTCATGTCGCTGGCTGTGAAACATGCCCTGATCAACAGGGATGTGTCGCACCTGACCTTTCCTGACGAGATACAGCAAATTCCTGCCGGAGAGGAAACTTCAGCTTCTGCAGAGGGAAGGATGGGTGAAAGGCAAATATCTCCTGCCCCTGAAAGCCTTGAAAAAGCAACAAGGCTGATCCTTAGATCTAAGCGCCCGGTAATAATAGCAGGCCACGGATCCAGGTTCAGCATGAAGGAGATAATTAAAATGGCTGAACATTTTAAGGCCCCGGCGCTGACAACATCTAAAGGCAAAGGGGTGAGCTGTTAATCATCCACTTGCAGCAGGAGTTCTCGGAAGAAGCGACACACCGGTAGCATCGTGGTTCATGAATGAAAGTGACCTGCTAATAGTACTGGGTGCATCTTTCAGCAATCACACCGGGATCACCCCGAAAAAACCAACAATACAGGTTGACTTTGACCCTATGGCACCTGGAAAATTCCATAAAATTGACGTGCCGGTATGGGGTGAGCTGAAAACCACGGTTAATCTCTTCATGGAAAAACTGCAGGGCTTTGCGTGTACTGTTGACCAGAGACCTGAAATTGCAGGACGCTGGAAGATATGGTACGAAGAAAAGAAAAAAAGGTTACTGGAGGACAGAGGTAAAGGAATAAGCTCAGTAGCCATTATTGACACTCTTTCACAACTGGCGGATGAAGATGCTGTTGTCTGTGTTGATGTGGGCAATAATGCTTATTCCCTGGGAAGATATTTTGAATGCAGGCGACAGGGTTTCCTTATGTCAGGGTATCTTGGATCAACAGGCTTTGCACTGCCCGCCGCTATGGGTGCCTGGGCGGCTACAAAAGGGAAGAGACAGATTATTGCAGTGGCGGGCGACGGAGGCCTTGCACAGTATATGGCTGAGTTGACAACATCGGTTAAACATGGTATGAACCTTAAGATTATCCTTTTTAATAATTCGGAACTGGCCAAGATTACAAAGGAACAACTGAGCGGAGGTCTGGAGTGGAGGTTTTTGCCACTGATCTTGTAAACCCTGATTTTGCCGGAAATGCCGAAGGCTGCAGAGCATTGGGTATCCGAACAGATAAAGGAACTGAGCTGGGAGATAAAATGCAGAAAGTGCTCCGGAATAAGGGAACCGCACTCCTGGAAATAATAACTGATCCATCCTTGCCGTAATGAATTAAAACTAAACCAGCAAGGTAAATATCATGGAATTACACTAATAATAATTAATCAAAACCCGTTAAACATTATCAGGATTGATATTGTTATCTATATGATCCGGGAAATAGAATACATGTTCAGATTAGATTAACAGATCTGTATTAGGAGTTTTTACGTGATTTGTAATATGACCCTGAAAAATATTAAGAAGAATATTATTATACCGTCACATGCGGATAATTACCAGTTTGATCACCTCTCATACTTAGCCGGTTCGTCCGGCAGGCTTTTCTTGATAAAATCCCTTATGTCATTATTGGCCCTCTCCAGGTCTTCCCGCCGGAGGTACATCATATGCCCGCTGCGGTAGCCTTTAAAGCTGAGCCTGTCCTTCATCTTACCGCTGGGATCAATCTGCCACATTGTGTATTTCGATGCAAAATAGGTGCAGGCACCATCATAGTAGCCCCCCTGAAACATAACATGTAAAAAGGGATTGGATGCCATGGCAAGCCTCAGGTTCTCCCTGACATTATTCTCCGACCTGTCCCATGGCCTTACATCGCCCGACATATTGTATTTCATATCCGTTTTAAATCCCAGAACCTCGCGGGTATAATAATTAATGGCAGGGGTGAAGGCATGGTTCCAGGTGTTCATTTCAATGCTGAAATCCGGGCTTATACCTGCTTCTGTCCTGTCTATGCCAATATACCTGGAATCAAGCCTTCCAATCATATGACCGCTCTCATCTCTTAACAATTCCTTCCAGAAAAACCTCGTAGGCAGATCCAGGTTATGCTGTAATATAACCTTCTCCGATACTCCCGAATAATATGACATTTTCCTGGCTACTGCAAGTTTTTCTTGATCCGTAATAAAACCGCCTTTAGTTAAAGCAGGAATTAAAGTGGTAATTGTAAATTCTTCTGATTCAGGTAATACATCGAGTAAGTCCTTTTCCTGAAGCTCATCTGGCAGCATCCCGTGATACCATGCTGCAGCAGTGAAGTAGGGCAGGTTGAGCCCGGATGAGATTGGTACATCCGATTCGTATATTTTGTAATCGGCTGGTGAGACCATAATAACACCGTTGAGATACATCCATTGCCTGTTCTGCAACTCATAGGCCAATCCTGAAACCCTTGTGCCACCATAGCTTTCACCAATTATATATTTGGGCGACAGCCACCTGTTGTTCCGTGATACGAAATCACTTATCCAGGCAGCCAGGTATTCTATATCTGCATTAATACCGAAAAAGAGCTTGCCGTCAGGCATCTTCCCATCCTTGCCTCTTACCATCCTGCTGTACCCTGTGTTTACGGGATTAACATACACAATATCAGCAACATTCAGGATAGAGTAGGGGTTATCCCTTACTCCATAGGGCTGTACAGGGTAGCCTTCATCGTTTATCTTAAGTATCTTCGGACCTGTATAGGCCATATGCATCCATACAGATGCTGCACCTGGTCCGCCATTGAAGGATATAAGCAGGGGACGTGTGTCCCTGCTTCCGCCTACATCCCGTGTATAGTATGTGTAATACAAAGAAGCAACTATCACATCATCAATAACTACAGGCTGTGTACCTGTAGTAGCAGTATAATTGAATTTCTCGCCATTTATCATGGCATTGTACTTTGTTACGATTGTGGTATCAACAGGCAGGTACCTGTCCTGACCCCGGGCAATAAAGGCTGTTGCCAAAATCAGCAAAGTCGCAAATAATAATCTTCTCATGTTTCTGATATTTAGGTTTTTCCTGAGCAAAATAGTCTAATGTTACTTACCTGCTATTTAGAATATTTTCGTATGCCTCAATCATTTCCTCAAGTTTTTCCGGATTGGTTTCAGCCAGGTTCGCCTGCTGGCCGGTATCCTCATCCAGATTATAAAGCTGGTAAACATCAGAATTTCCCAGCTCTATGTTAACATTCCGGGCAATGGGAGGACCTGGGTAAGGAGGGATCATTACCCAGTTACCTTTCCTGAAGGCTGTTCTTCCGCCTGCTTCAAGGATCAATTCTGCTCTTCCTGCAGTATCTGATCCAAGTAACAGATCCAGCATATTATAACTATCAGGTCCTCTTTTCCCACTGCCTGTCATGCCGGACAATGATGATATAATGTCTATCTGCGAAGCAAGGGCGTCAGATATGCCCGGTTCTATCCTGCCTCTCCAGTATGTTATAAAAGGCACCCTTGTACCTGCTTCAAACAGGCTGTATTTTCCACCCCTGAAAGGCCCGGAAGGATTGTGGTCACCCAGTTTTTCTACAGCATAATCGACATATCCGTCATTTATCACTGGACCATTATCACTTGATAATATAATCAGAGTATTTCCCAGTACACCTTCATTCTCCAGCGTGTTGATTAACTGGCCTATGCACCAGTCGGCCTCAACAATAACATCACCCCTGGAACCCATTGATGTTTCACCCACAAAGCGCTCATGCGGTGTCCTGGGCACATGTGGCTGTTGCAGGGCATAATAAAGAAAAAATGGACCCTCTTTATGATCTGTAATAAAATTTTGTGCACGTACAAGGAAAGTGTCGGCCATATTCTCATCCACCCACCTGGCTGATTCGCCTCCTTTCATATAACCTATCCGCGGAATACCGTTGACAATACTGTTATTATGCCCGTGGTCCCACATCAATTTAAGCAATTCGGGATTATCGGTGCCGGTGGACTCACCCGGGAAATTTGATTCGTAACTGACCTGTATGGGGTCATCTGGATCCAGGTTGCATACATTGCCATTTTCAATATAAACCGTTGGTACTCTGTCCTGGGTGGCAGCCATTATGAAGGAATAGTCGAAACCAAGCTCATTGGGCCCGGGTGAGATATGTTTATTCCAGTCTACATTACCATCCCCGAGGCCAAGGTGCCATTTCCCCACTATGCCTGTATGATATCCCTGTTCCTTTAATAATCCCGGAAGAGTGAGCTGTGCTGTATCGATAAGCAGGGGAGCGGTGCCGGATAATATCCTCGCCTTCTCGTTACGCCATGGGTATTCCCCCGTGAGAATGGCATACCTGCTTGGTGTGCATGTTGCAGAGGAGGAATGGGCATCTGTGAACATTATACCACCTTCGGCAAGCATATCAATATTGGGTGTGCTTATATCGCTTGCCCCGTAAGCACTTATATCACCATAACCAAGGTCATCAAAATATATGAGTACAATATTTGGTTTGGATGAGTTGACTGATTTGTCTGGAGATGAATCACATGAAATCAGCAGGCTTACAACAGCAAAAATTACAGCCAGGTGACCAGGTTTTTTCATTATGTTCAATTTTCTGTTTAACTGAATAAAGATAATAAATGAAACCTTATGTTTACCAGTATACGATAATCTGAATACAATTCTATATTTGTCACTATGATTTATAAAACTCAATTCAATGATTTAACGATTGGCTCCGCCGGGCTCGAAGGGTTCGCTTGCCGCTGGCAAACTCACCCTGCCCGGTTCAACAACAAATAATAAATACCATGAAAACGACGATCAAATTATTTCTATTACTGGCTTGTATCACAATGTCAGGTATTTCAGCTCAGTCACAGGATCACGGGAAAATCCTGAATGTGGATGATTATAACAGGTGGAGCCGGATAAACTCGGTAAGCCTTTCTGATGATGGAAACTGGATGAGCTATGGCTACAGGCTGGGCAAGAAGGTAATCCTTCTTTCATATCCGGATGAGAACCATCACCTGGCAAATGAGAACAACCAGATTGATTTCCAGAGACGCATGAAGCAATTCTTTGATCATCACCTCAAGGGAGCCGATGCACCTGAGTGGATGAATGAAGGTATTCCTTATAAGTATAAAAAGTATAATAAAGCCAGGTAAGAAGCAATGAGAGATGAGTGATGAACCCGCCTTCGCTGGCGCGGATTTTACCAATTCCAATGGCCGGGGATTTGCAATCCACGACATCTTAATTCATCTAACGTTACGTGCTTATCTATCAAAAACGAAAAAAAAGAGGTGTCAGAAAATTCCGACACCTCTTAATCCAAATTAAACTAAGTTAACCTAAATTCCCAAAGGAAAAAAAGTCATTAATCATTGTCACTTCAGGTTTACTCATCGTATACTATAGTTAGTACTGCTGCTTGAGTTCCGCTTCCCGAACCTTCAGATGCCTCAGCCTCTCTTCCACCTGAACTTGATGTTTCATTTATAGTATCGCCGCTCGGCTCCAGTATGAATGCCATGCTGTTGCCTGCTGCCCAGTCACCCCTGTTCACTATTTCCTGTACAATTGCAGCCAGTTCCGGAGTTTGTTGCGCAGGGCCTGCATCTCCTTCATCAACCCACTCAGGTATGTTCCAAACGGAATTCTCTACTGTTTTTGACCTCGTGGAAATATTGTAAGGCTCATTTGTGTATGTAACAGCATCCGCAACATTTTCACCATATATGGTCATTTCCGCCGGGTCATCTCCACCGGCATCACAGGTGAACTGTATTGTAGCACTGAGGATGGTTGCTCCCTGTGGTATTGTCACATCAGTAAACCGTAAACCGATTGTCTGCACTCCCTGCTCAATGCCATCCTGGGTCCAGGTATCATACTCTCCAAGTTCAAGATCACTGCTTTCAAGTGCCATTGCACCATTTAAGGCTCCTTCTTCAGCATCATCGGATGATTCAGGAGGAATTTGCCTGATAAAAGTAAAAGATTCGATAACTGTAAAAATAATTCCATTTGATTCACCATCTACAGTTACGGTTACAGGTCCTGTAGTTGCTCCGGCAGGTACTGAGGTTGTTATGGATGTAGATGTGCATTCATCAACACCCGCAAATGTTCCATTGAAACTAACAATGTTTTCTTCAGGTACAGTGCTGAAGTCAGTACCCGTAATTACAACTGTTGAGCCCACTTTACCGCTGCTAGGATCTAAGGAAGTGATTGTGGGTATTACAGGCTCCGTTACTGTAAAGGCATAAGCCTCTGATGTCAGATCGTTAGTGGTAACGGTTACATTTACATTCCCTGTTGCAACCTCATCAGGTATAACAGCATTTATTGCAAGTGTTGTTGTTGAGATAATTGTGGCATCGGTTCCGTTAAAGCTCACCTGGTTACCCGCCACAGCTGAACTGAAATTCCTTCCAATTATGGTAACTTCCTGCCCGGGGAAGCCTGAAGCAGGGTCAATCTCTGTTATTTCAGGTGCTTGAATACCCGGATTATATTCCTCTTCGGAGCATGACCACAACAGCCCCAGGATTGTTACTATACATATAGTGAATACCTTCAAAATATGTGAATTCTTATTTAATTTATTCATAGTAATTGTTTTTTGATCTCATGAATTATAAAATGATAAAGCAGTAAAAAACAAAATTATTGCTTCACCGGTTGATCTGCTATATATACCCGTCATTTTGAATAAGTGGATTAATATTGAGCTCAGCCTGAGGTATCGGGAAAATTACCTTGTAATAATCCCATTCAATAAGAAGAGGGGTATTATTATCAAAAATCCTTGGTGAATTGGATCTTACTATATCTCTTTTATTGCGTATCAGGTCGAAGAAGCGGTGTCCTTCGGCGCAAAGTTCTTTTCTCCTTTCAGTAAGTATTCGATCGAGATTAACGTCTCCAACAGCTACAGTAGCAGCAGGATTACCGCGCTCTACAATAGCATTGAGATAAAACGCAGCATTTTCCTGATCGGGTGTTGATTTCTTAATAGCTGCCTCAGCTGCGATAAGATAAACTTCTGACAATCTGAATACCGATACATTTCCGGCATAGGCCGACACAACAAGCGGGGCCCCGGTTTCATGGTGGGCAACAATTATTGCCTTTGTATTGCCATTTCCAGGATACTTAAGCACCCTTCCCCATGTGTTAGGATCATCAGTACTTGTCTGATCGTAATATAGCATTTCATTACGCATATCATCGGGATCTGACCTGATAAGGTCTATGAGGTCCTGGCTGGCTATAAATTGGCCGTAACCATCCGGATCGGCCAGGTTATTGACACTTTCACCACCACCATTATCTGAACCAGTATTGATTATAGAGAAAATAGATTCTGATGAGCCATTGGCATTTGACCAGGAGTCAACGTATTCATCCCTTGAAACAAGCTCATACGGACCGTTGTTAATAATATCAACAGCAGTATTGTAAGCATTGGTATTGTCTTCCATGTAAAGATAAACACGGGCAAGAAGAGTTTTTGCCGCCCACGCATTGATTTTGCCTAGTCTTCTCTCTTCCGTCAGCAATGGGATTGCTGCATTCAGATCTTTTATTACCTGCGAATAAACTTCAGCAACCGTTGATCTTTTAACCTTGGCGTCGGTATTCAGGATTTCGGTTACAATTGGTACACCCAGAGATGCGCCATTGTCGTGTGAATACTGTCGTCCAAACATCCTGCATAAATCGAAATGTGCCATTGCCCTGATTGCAAGAGCCTGCCCTATAATATCAAGTTTTTCAGCATCCTCTTCAGTTGTGGTTGTCTCAATATCCTCTATAAATGAAAGAATCATATTGACATGCCTGATTATTTCATATGGTTGAGCCCATGTACCGAAGTCCATATCTGTCTGGGCAGTATAATTATAAAGATATTCATCATCAATTCTGCCCCATTCGGCTGTCTGCATATCGTCTGACCTGCAATCATTGTCTGTAATCAAGTTTGCATTCAGGTAATTGTTGTCCTGGAGCAGATTATAAGCACCGTTTAGCACTATCTGGGCGTCTGCAACTGTCTTAATATTGTCAGGTGACTGTGAGTTACTTGGAAATTCATCCAGAAAACCCTCTGAACATGATTGTGCCAGAACAATAATGACAATCGTCGTTAGTCTGATTATATATTTCATTTTATCCATCTTTGTAATGTTTAAATATTATTTCTAAAACCCTATCTCGAGGCCAAAACTCATGGTTTTATTATTTGGCATCTCGAAATACATCAGTCCACTATGTATCTGCTCCGGATCACCTACATCCTGTGTACACCACGTGAGGTAATTTACTGCCTGAACATAAAGTCTTATTCTGTCCAGCTTAATTCTTCTCACAACATTTTGTGGCAGGTCATAGGATAGTGTAATATCCTTTAATCTTAGGTAGTCGTTATCAAGAAGGAATCTGCTTGTTTCAACATCTGAGTCATTATTACCTCCCCATATCCTTTGAGGGTGCATGGCTATATCGCCTGGTTTCTGCCATCTGTCAAGCTGGCTTACTTGGATGGCATATTTTACCTTATTGCCGTCATTCCATGATTTGTAGCCGGAAGCATAAAATAATTTTCCTCCAACAGAGAAATTGAAAAGGAATGACAGGTTAAATCCCTTATAGGATAGTTCATTGCCAAAGCCTCCGAAAAAATCAGGATCTGCCTTACCGACAATTGCCCTGTCGCTTTCTCCGACAACTCCCGTAACTTCGTCTGTAATATTCTCATTATCATCAACGATATACCATTCAGGAGCTCCATTTGCAGGATTCACACCTGCCCATGGCCTCAAATAAAAGGAATAATAAGGTTGACCCTCTCTTCTGATATATATATCATCAATAATATCTTCATGGTTATTCAGTTTGACAATTTTGTTTTTGATAGTTGTAAAGGTGAAGGATGAAGTCCAGTTAAAATCACCACTGGAAATATTTGTGGTTCTTAGTTCGAGTTCAAGCCCTTTGTTTTCCATCTCACCTATGTTAACCCATGTACTTCCTGCACCAATAGTTGGAGCAAGCGGAAGACTCATGAGAAGATCTGTTGTATATCTTCTGAAATATTCAACCGTGGCACTGATATTCCTGAAGACTGTAAAGTCCAGGCCCACATTGAAGGTGGCATTTTGTTCCCAGGTAAGTTCAGCATTGGCTATTGAACTTTCATTTGCTGCTACCTGACCGTCATATGTGCCAGAGTATGAGTACAATGCCAGGTGGTCATAATAACCCGGGGGCAGGGTACCGTTGGTTCCGTAAGAGGCCCTGAGTTTAAGGTCGTCGATGAAATCAACGTTTTCCATAAATCTTTCACTGCTAATTCTCCACGAACCGGATGCCGACCAGAAATTTGCCCATCTCTCATTCTTCCCAAGCCTGGAACTCCCATCACGCCGGACACTTAGCGATACGTAATACCTGTTTTTGTAGTCATAATTTAATCTCGACAGGAAGGAAAGCATTGATGATCCCTCATCATATCCGTAAGCATATACCGGTATTGCAGTCGCACCCAGGCTACGCAGTGTTTCATTCGGAAACTTATTACCTTCAACGCTGTACCTCTTACGATCTCTTCTTTCCATTTCCTGTCCCACAATCATGTTAAAATGGTGAAGATCATTAAAGGTTTTATCAAAAGTGAGCAGGTTTGAAGAGGTTAAAGTAATTCTTTTCCTGTTGGTTAAGTAAACATATCCCTGTTCATCGTCACCAGAACGGGAAAGTGGCGATGCATAACGCTTGTCATCATTATTTATCCAGTCAAGACTGTTTGTTGATCTGAAGGTCAGGAAGTTGGCAGGCCTTATTTCAATAAAACCGGTATTCATACTCCTGAATATTTTTGCACTTGTTTCATTTAGATCACGCTCCAGTACGATATTATAATAACCGCTCTGTAGTTCAGGTCTGTAGCTCCCATCAGGCAGGTATGGGCCTTCAGTAGGGAAACAGTTCCTGGCATAATTATAAAACGGGTCATAATATCGTGTACCTCCATCAACAATTTCCTGATCGGCAGTTGAATTAAGCATATTTATACCCATTGAAACCATTTTACTGGCCTTATGAGTAATATTTATCCTTCCCGAATACCTGGTCATACTGGATTTATATGCAACCCCTTCCTGATCGAGATAGCTGCCCGAGATATAGAATTGTGTTTTCTCGTTTCCTCCTGTGGCCGACAGTTCAATGTTCTTTGTTTCACCTGTCCTGAATAAATGATCTTTCCAGTTCGTGAATCCTTCCTCTGGTTCAACCCATCCCAGGTTGATCATTTCCTGGTCAATGTCAAAGTCAGGAGGCGCATTACCAGAGGCTACATAGTTCTCCATTGACTCACGGTGCAGCATTAAGAAATCTTCCCCTGAAACAGTTTCGTAATTTTCAACCGCCCAGTCAGAGAATCCATAAACTGATTTCAGGTTGTACCTGGTCACTCCCTCTTTGCCCTGCTTGGTGGTAATAAGGATAACCCCGTTAGCAGCTCTTGATCCATATAGTGATGCTGCAGCAGCATCTTTTAGAATAGTAATATTTTCGATATCACCGGCCGGGATAGTTGACATAACATTGCCCGTCGGAAGCCCCCCGGCTCTGTTATTCATGGATCCTGAAGTAACCGGTACCCCGTCAATAACATACAGAGGCTCCTGTGAAGCAGAGAATGATCCAATTCCCCTTATGCGTATTTCAGTTCCCGAGCCCGGCTGACCGGTCAAATTACTGACCTGCACTCCTGGAGTTGTCCCAACAAGGGCCTTTTCAAAAGATGTAACCGGAATCTTGGCAACCTTTTCTGCATCCACAACGTTGGCAGAACCTGTAAATGACGCTTTTCTGGTTGTACCATAGGCAACAACTATGACATCATCTATAACCTGTGTAGACTCAATCATACTTAAACTGATTTCTCGTTGGTTACCAACCTGTATCTCTTGCGGTTCATAACCAATGAATGAGAAAACGAGGATGGCATCACTGCCGGGAACCTGTAGTGAATAATTACCATCAACATCAGTCGCTGTGCCAACCGAGCTGCCTTTGATCTGGACTGTTACACCCGGCAAAGGCTCGCCGGCATTGTCTGTTATTGTTCCGGTCACCCGGAATCCCTGCGCATTAAGCCAATGAAGACCAATGCACATTAAAAAACTTAGTAAAAGTATCTTTTTTTTCATTGAAAATAGATTTTAGAGAATCATAGGTTAATCTTAATTTTTATTTCATCAGAATCTCAAAAGATTCTTGCTGAAGATGCCCGTATTAATCAGGCAAGAGCATAATTTATTTTCATAGGCATTTGGTTTAGGTTTTTAGTTTAACTTGGTTATTTCGTTATCTGTTGTTACCCTGTAAAAATTACCATTTTCAATAAGCAGGGCCTGTCCAACAATCTTATCATTAGCCAGTGGGATATTGACCGGATATACTTTATTGTTTTTAACGGGCTGAATAAGATCTACTTCGGTATGACCTACCACCACCTGTTCTACAGAATAAGTCTTTAATATTTTTTCCAGTGAGTGTTGATCTATCTCTTCATAGCCAGTGGAAGCCTTAAGATATCCACGATACCAAACAGGACCATATCTGCCAATCATAAATCTGTCCATATTGGTATAGCCGGCTTCATCATCGACATTCAGGAGATGCCTGAATCCTGAGTTAATTTCTTCTAAGGAAAGTCCCATGGAGAGCAGTTCACTCGATATCCCGGCATGAATGAACATGGTATTACCAATTACCTCAACCACATTCTTTGTCCTTAACCATTCTCCTAATACTGTATTTTCCGAAAATAGATCATGATAGCTTAGTCCTAAATTTGAAGTTAGGCTATAATACTTATTTGAAATATACCTTATATCATTTTTAAGGATCATAGCTTCATGATTGCCTAGCAATAGATGGACTTTGCCATTATGAGACACAGCCTGCTTTTCAAGCTTATATATTAACCAGAGTGCTTCCATAACATTTTCTCCACGATCAAGGATATCACCTATAAATACAAGATGCCCATCACCCCATGACCAATTCAGATCATTGTCTATTACTCCTCCACTAATGAGCATTTCAATCATACGCTTATACTGTCCATGGATATCTCCCATTACAAAAGTTCTGGGAGGTTCATCGTAATGGAAGGGAGGGGGTAAAGGACTGGCAGTTATTGAATAATCATTCCTGTCTTTTCTGATGCCTTTAATATATGTTACCGAGTCAGAAGCTATTATTTTCCTGGATAAGACTGAACTACCTCTTCTCCCTCGCCTATTTACCAGATAATTAAGCTTGTAACTTTCATCATTTAATATATCAATATAAGGTCCGTCAAAGTATTCAGGGAGCATTTTTTTAAAGATAATGCAGCCTATAGATTCAAGGTATTCCTTTATCTCCTGATTGTTATTAATTATTGCATAATCCATTGCAGTCCATCCGTCCTCATTCGGGATATTTATTTTTGCTCCTTTCCCGTAGAGCAGCTTTAAGATTCCCAGGTTGTTATATTTGGCAGCATAATGAAATGCAGTGTTTCTGGCATTGTTTATTGCATTTATCTCTGAACCATGATCAATTAAGGCTCTTGCAATTGAATCCCTGTCAAATTTTGCCGCAAACATCAGCGGTGTTTTGTTCTCATCCTTCTTTTCAACATCAAAACCCATGTCCAGAAGATGTTCTACAACAAGAAGCTGGTTATTTTCAATGGAGTAGGATAGGAGTGTCCTCTTTTCTTCTCCATATTCACGGTCAATATCCTTTTCATTACGCAATAATTCCACAAGAAATTCTGTATCACCATTCTTAATAGAAGCAAGAATTATTGAGTCATTGTCTGTATCAGGGGAGAAAGAAAAAGAACTGTTACATACTAAAAAAAGGAATATTATTGAAAAGGATTTTTTGAATCTGGCATGCATATTCCCGGGGCTTTAGAATGGGTTTTAAATTGTTATAGTAAATCTCAGTAAATTTAAAACCATATCATAAACTGACCTATATACAAATCTCATACCTCCACTTCTTATATCAATATTGTATAATACAATTACATGTGGCTATTAATACATTCTTAATACACGTGCATTTCAAACAGGAAATGTCTCAATATTTGATAAGACTTCCCGGATGCTTATTTATATTTTTTAGAATTCAGAAAGGAAAGATGCAAGACTTATATCTTTATTAACAAGGCCCAGTTTTTTTCGTAAACGGGTACGCGCAATATTAATGCTATGTGAAGACTGGTTTGTGATAGAAGAAATTTCCTTTGTTGAAAAATCAAGTCTCAGAAAAGCAGACAGTCTTTTCTCATTGGTTGACAGGTCAGGAAATTTCTTCATGAGATTATCATAGAAATCCTGGTGGACCTGTAGGAAACGTATCTCAAATTCCTGCCATATATCAGGATTGGTATTATCGCTTAGATCATCAATAATATTTGTGATAACCGCTATGTTCTCTTCTTTCAGATTATCAAGGGAGGCTTTTAACCTGTCAATAATATTATTGATAATTTCATTTTTCCTGGCCTGGTTGATGGTTGAAGCTACTATCTCCTTTTGTCTTAACTCAAGATCGTGTTCAACCTGTTTCTTTTCAAGCTCAATATTATGGAGGCTTAACTTCTGTTGGTTAAGTTTTATCTTCTGCCGTGAATAGAGTAGAGAGAAAATTATAAGGAGTAGGATTAATGTGACAGATGAAGCCAACAGCATTGCTCTTGATCTCTGATCTTTCAGCCTGTGTTCTTCTATTTGCCTGAGATTTAAGTATTCCTGCTCAAGGGTGGCTATGCTCTTCATTTTTTCTATGTCGAAAAGGCTGTCACTGAAATTTTTATGTTCCTTTAAATATGTATATGCCTTTTCGAAATCGCCCTCTCTTGAAAAAATATCACTCAGTATCGAAGTGATGCTTTTCTGATATTCAAGCCTCCCAAGCTCATTAAACTTATCATAGGCAGCCAGGTAATTCTCAACTGCCAGTTCAGTATTACCCACAAGATCATAATACCTGCCAAGTGTTTGATACTGGATTGCTATGCCTCTCTTGTAATCTATTTCTTCGTTTATTTTGATACTTTTAATAATATGGTCATAGGCTTCCTGATACTCTCCTTTTGTCAGGTAAATGTTAGCTATATTACCGTATACGATGGCCTCATTTTTTAAAGAACCGGTTTCAATATAGATATCAAGAGCCATATTATAATAATCCATAGCCAGGTCATAATTACCTGATAATGCATGGACAACACCAATATTATTATAAGATTGGGCTATGCCTTCGCGGTCATTCAGGCGCATCCTGAGATTCAGGCTTTTACTATAGTACTCAATTGACTTACTAAATTCATCCAGGTATTTAGATAAACTGCCCATGCAGTTGTAAATATCTGCTATTCCAGCAGTGTCCTTTAGATTTTCGTATAAACCCAATCCTTCCAGGCATCTTTCCATTGAGCGCTGATAGAATCCTTTCTTCTTATATATGTCACTCAATGAGTAACAGAGATCAGCCATTCCTTTTGTATCTTCGATTTCCCGATAATTGCGGTAGGATAAATTATAGTTTTCAATCGCCTTGTCATATTGATCAACTGTTTCCTGCAGGTCTCCAATAATGAAAAGCGCATGAGCCTTATCCCTCGTTTCCCCTTCATTTTCTGCTTCAATTAAAGCAGATCTTGCATACTGTATCGCCTTTTCGTAATCGCTTTGTGCTGAATAGTAATCAACAATTGAGAGAAGTATTTTGTATCGCTGCTGAGTAGTCTGTGCTCTTTCAAGCCTGTCCAAAAGGCTATCGGAAGTTTCCTGTTGCTGAGCATGCAATAAAAAACAATTAAATACCACCGGTATAAATGTCAATATGGTATTCCTTATAATAAATTTATATACTGAATTTCCCCAGGTCACCTTAAAATGTAATTTGGTATTAAGATAAAAAAAATTGTCCAATAATAAATAACAGGGTCTCAGTGAAGCCAATAACTTTTGTCTGACGATATTATCCAGATATATCAAAAGCCACCAGCACGTAACCATGACGTTGGCAGACTGTGTTATTATTCGTTGTACATGATCCCACCAGGACAAGAAATATCGGTATCAGGATATTTTTTACCTTATCGTCTCTCTTTCTCTGGCTGTTGACAGGTAGAGGCTGTTAAATAATAATTTAAAGGTTCCGTGCGACTGTGCCCTGAACAGGATCTCCGGGCCGAAAAGGTACAGCTTGCCTTTGCCTACCTCAGCCTCTGCTATTGCAGTGCCTCCGTACAGCCGGTCCTGACCCCATGCCCAGCCACTCCGGAGAGGCGAATCACTGTCAAACCACGCTACAGGCCTTACACCCATCTTGTCTGCATCGGGTTTTAGCCTGAAGACCGGACTGTTGTTGAAAAAAATGTCAACTCTTTCCTTCATACCCCATGCTACAGGTAAAGTATTATTAAATCTTACCTGAAGAATGGAGGATGGGATATAGTATTCATTCCTGCCAAGCTGATCACCCTTGCCGTCAACAATATGGTTACTGAGAGGAAGATCGGCATGGTAAGCAAGATTAGTCGAACTTCCTATCGTAATAATAGTACCTCCTTCTTCCATAAACGCCAGCAATTGAGGAATGGTCTTATCGCTTGTTATACTGCCCAGCCAGTCACGGTATTCGGCGGGAATATTGCTTTCGTCATCACTATCCGCTCTTCCATAGTATGATGAAGTACGTGTTTCACCATATGGTATAGCCCTGCGGACAAAAACCAGGACATCAAAATCTTTTTTCAGATCACCGGCATCAAGTCTTTTCGGGAATACTTTCTCATAAGGGAACTCGAACTGTTCCATGATAAACCTTGTCCATCCCGATTCCATTGAACCGCCGTACCTGTCCCACAGCCCGATCCTGGGTGCCTTAATCTTCATAACACCGCACTCAGGGTCTTTATCAAGTCCATAGAAATGAATGCCTAAGCTGGCTGCAGCTTCCTCAATTATAGTATTTGCTTTACGTGATGAAGGTATGTAGATTGTTCCTGCCGGCCAATCCAAGCCACCGGCTGAGAGAGTCTCGGTAATCCAGTAAACATCCTGCTTTTCGGCAAGCAGCCTGTTTGTGAGTGTGGCAGCATCATTAAGGGCATGATTGACAAGGTAACCTCTTGCATTTGATGCGTTTGCAACAACTCCCCTTAGAGGTTCTGCCATACCCTCTATTTCTTCAAAGGGTCCATCCACAGCTTCAAGTATACGATCAAACTCAACACCCATCTGAAAGGCCAGGGTATAGCCTGCATTGTCATATGGCGGGTTGGGAGGTCCTCCTTCATATTGGAAGTCATCAGGGTAGTCCTGTGGCTCAAAGAGATCAAGGATATGCGGACGGAAGGCCTGGTCTGTCTTGAATATAAGTGATCCTGCGGGGTATTTTTTCCCGTTTACAGTGAAATCCCTGCTTGCACGGTGTACAGTTACACCATTCTTAATGAAGGTATTGGCAAACTTAACTGCAGTAGGAAAATCAGGCTGATCAGAAGGCAGTATAAACGCCCTCGGATCCCTGTTCTCAGGCAGGCGCAGGTATTTCATGTATTCCTGTGAAAGACCCCTTCGACGATACCTGCTTTGACCTTCATCACCTTTATTATCACTCTCTGCTATTTTCTTGAGATTATCAATAATATCGGGATGTAAGGTCCAGTTATCCCTGCTCCCTTTTTCAATATTATTCCTGCCCATAAGGTAGCGGTTAAATAATAATGTCTCCTTGTAACGAGAAGCGTAATCAAGTATAGCCATATTCATTGAATAGGAATATTCTATGGCGTCCCTGAAAGAAAATAAGCCTGGTTCAACAGGGAAGGGCATATCATTCATCGGCAATTGCCTGTCAGGGTTAAATTCAATTTCAACAGGAGTTGGGTTGCCCTTAATTTCGGTAAGTATGCCTATCTGGTTATGAAAGTAGCCTGTTGTACGCAGGTTGCCATTAAACCAGGTTGAATAGCCGGCAACCGATCTCATACCACTGCCAGGTTTACCTTCTGTAATTAACCTGCTGTGCATTGCAAGTCCCACAGATTGTATTCCGGCAATCAGCAAAGGGTCATAAGTGTAATTTGGTGGTTCGCGGAAAGGAGGAATAAACACAACCATCCCGTTAGGACCGGACTGGTGATGGTTATACATTATTTGTGGAAAATATTTCCTGTACATTATGCGCGACATATTTTCCGTTTCAGGCTGTGTAACCATGTAGGAATCGCGGTTATTATCATGACCGGTATATTTCTGGTATAAACGCGGCAGGCCGCTGCTACTCCGTTTCGCGGTATCTTCGTTCCTCATATACCAGTCACCAACCAGTTCCAGTCCATCAGGATTCGCAAATACTGCAAGTAGAATGACATCGTCCAGTATCCTTAATGTTTCCTCATCATTCCTGCTTACCATCCTGTAGACGGTCTCGATAAGCTGGTGCGAGCCGACAACTTCAGTTGCGTGCAATCCCCCGTCAATCCAGATAAAGGCCTTACCTTCCTTAGCCAGACGCCTGGCTTCGTCCTCGGTAATATCTTTAGCAAGGGCAAGTTTTTGTGATATATTCCTGTAATACTCCAGTTTTTCCAGGTTCCGGGGACTACTTATAACAGCCATATACTGTGACCTACCCTCAGCGGTAGTGCCAATATTCTCAAGGATCATTCGATCAGACTCCTTATCCAGTAATCGCCAGTATTTCAGGGCATTTGTATAGTTTGTCAGGTGGTAATCAGCCCCTATATCAAAACCAAAAAATGATAGCGGGTCTGTAATCTTTTCCTGTGCAACGAGACCGGACCCTGTACTTATACTTAAAAAAAGCAATGCTGCCAGCATCCGTAATGAGCTAATTAAACAGGTACGCATATTGATATTCAATGCATTAAACCTCTGGGTTGATTTTGTGACCTTCATTATTTCAAGAATTTGGTAAAAAGTTTAAATGTAAAAAAATACGGATATATACTCTCATTTGGTCTGTTAATAAAACATAAAATTAATGTTATTAAACACTACCATATGGCTGGAATTTCTTATCTTGGCCATAGATGCCTCAGGGCAGGAATCATTAATCACTCCAAAAAAACAAAATTATGTCAGTATTAAAAGTTATTGAAGTATTGGCTTCTTCCGAAGAAAGCTGGGAAGATGCTGTCAGAAATGCAGTTAAAACATCTTCAAAAACGGTCAAGGGAATAAAATCAGTGTATGTCCAGGAACAGATGGCCGTGGTTAAAGATAATAAGGTTGTGGAATACAGGGTTAATGCAAAAATAACCTTCGAGGTTTTTGATTAGTATTTAGTGAAAACAGCTCCCGGAATCTTCTCCGGCGTCTATAAATCTAAACACCAAGATGATATTGACTTGGTACCAGTATTTATTCATTAATTACTGACAAGTCTGCTCATCAGTTCATCGGGTATTCGCACAGGTTTGTCAGTCTTCCTGTTTACCATTACCAGTGTTGTGTTCCCCTCTGCATAAAGGATATTGGCCTCAGCGTCTTTAAAAAGATATTTTACATTTATCCTCAGGAGACTTGACAGGCTGAAACTCATTTCGCATATCACCTTGTCATTTAACAGGATAGGACGACGGTATTTACATGAGCCCGGCTTAACTCAGCGTCCGGATTTAAGGGGTAGGTCCAGTGTTAAATAGCTTCTTAGGGTTAATGGCTATAAATTATCTGTTGGCACTTTTCTGCTTAATGGCAGATTGAAAATAGGAGGGAAGGCAGAAGAAACCACTACTATAAGCAGAAAAGGAAATGCTCATTTGGCGATGAATGAAGCCAAATGTGCATTGAATCATATTATTGATCCAAAAATTTAGTTCTATGTAAAGCTGACACTTCACGGCTAATTTTGTCCGCTTCACAGTATGAAAGCTGGCATGTATAGGTTTTCAGGTCTAGTTTTGTTTATCCAATATCATTGATAATAAGACCTGCTATGTACACAATGTCAAGTATCCGAATCATTACAGTTAAAGCATTATTTCTTCTTTCAACTTGCATGTTTGCCCAGGAACCCGTTTCAGATATTGAACCTGGCAGGGGTATTGTAAAATACGAGAAATTTGATGCCTTCGGTCTTTCTGAATACGAAGAGTCTGCTGATCAGTGGATACAGGAATGGCTTGCAGGGATGCCTAAAGGAAGAAAAATAAATAAGATATTATACTTTAATGAGAAACATGCATTGTTTACTGATGATCCGGATGCTGAAAACGGGCAGCTGAGCGAAGAAATGCGTGTCATGCTCGAAAAACTCCCGTACATGTCGTTTCCGACTCCCAAAACATATAAAGTCTATATTGATCGCGAAAAAGGAACAGTTCTGGAACAAAAAGAACTTATGACCCGACTCTTCCTGGTAGAATCGGATATGCAAAATTACGAATGGAAACCAGGAACAGAACAAGTCAAAATAATTGGATATAACTGTATGAGTGCAACCCGTACCGTAGGAAAAAAGGAAGTGAAAGCATGGTTTGCGCCTGCCATTCCCATTCCCCTGGGTCCGGAGGAACATTACGGATTGCCCGGTTTGATCCTGGCCGTGGAAGTGGAAGGTAAAAACATTTTTATGGCCACTTCTGCGGATCTGACACAGCCTGATGAAGAACTCTTTGACAAACCTGATAATGGAAGAAAGATGAAACAGGGTGCTTTCAGGAGGCTCCTGGTTGAGAAAAGGGAGGAGTACAGGAGAAATAAGGAAATGGAAGAAAGCAATAATGCTAAATACAAAAAGAAAAATAAATTCTAAAACCATAAATATGATAAAACATTGTTTAGTGTCAGTCTTAAGCCTTGCTGTATTGTTATTTGCCAGCAACGGGCTTAACGCCCAGGAAGGCACCAGCGTAAAGAATATCAACGGTGGGATCATCCGCTACGAACATGTGAAATACTATAACTGGGATTCCTATCAAACAGGTAATAATCCACGTATGAAACAAATGCTGGCAGACCAGCCCGCATCCGGGATGAAAGGTAAAGTATTGTACTTCACTAAGGATGAATCCCTCTTTGCAACAGACCCGCAGTGGCCCGGAGAGCCCCCGAGCCGGCTGACCCAGGGCTTGCTGCTGCGCATGAGTGTACAGAAGCCGCCGGTACCATCTATTATTGAATCGTACATTAACTTCGAGAAGGAAAGCAGAACAGACCTGGTGGAGTTGATGACCCGCCGGTTCAGGGTAGAGCAGAAACTGGAAAATCCGGGCTGGAAACCGGGCACCGAACAAAAGAAGATACTGGGATATGTATGCATGAACGCCAGCTTGCAGAAGGACGAAAAGACGATAGTTGCATGGTATACCACTGAGCTCCCTTATTCTATAGGACCGGAAAACTACCGGGGTCTTCCCGGGGCCATTCTGGCCGTTGAAATAGACGGCAGGAACACTTTCCTGGCTACCTCAGTAGAGTTGGAAACTCCTGCTGAAGAATTGATACAAAAACCCTCAGAAGGGAAAAAAATGAGCCGGAAAGAGTTTGATAAACTACTGGCACAGAAGGTGAAAGAGTTTAAAGAAGACCAGGGTAAAGAGGGAACCAGCAGGAGGGATAGCAATAATTAAACTGTAAAAAGAAAAAGCCATAAAAAGAATATTATTATACCCGGTACTGCTATTTGCTTTATCCACGGTCGGATTTGGTCAAACCACTATCAACGGAACAGTGACCGATCCAGCCAATGAGCCATTAATCAATGCGACAGTAATACTTCTCAGCCCGGCTGATTCAACTATGAAATACTTTGGTGTTACCAATTCAAAAGGGGAATTCAGGGTAGTATCTGTTTGTGATGGAGAATATATAATGCAGGTATCCTATGTGGGGGCAAAATCTCTGTATGAGAAAATAACAATCCCTTCAGAAAAAGGAACCGAATTCGGTCAGATCATACTTAAAGAGGAAAGTATAGGTGAAGTATCTGTAGTGGCTGAATATGTACCCATCAGGTTCAGAAGCGATACTGTCGTCTTTAAGGCTGATGCCTTTAAAACCAAACCGGATGCTGTGGTGGAGGATCTCCTTAAAAAGATCCCGGGCATTGAGGTGGATGTATCCGGGAATATTAAAGCCCTGGGAGAGGAAGTAACAAAAGTACTGGTTGACGGCAAGGAGTTTTTTGGCCGAGATGCCAAAGTGGCTACAAAAAACCTTCCCGCCAGATCGGTCGAGAACGTTGCAGTACTCGATAAAAAGTCGTATGAGGCCGAATTCATGGGAATCGACGACGGGGTACGTGACAGAACAATAAACCTCGAACTTAAGAAAGATGCCAGAGCAGGCTATTTCGGGAATTTCAAGGCAGGTCTTGGTACCAACGAGAGGATAAAGGCTGAAGGACGGCTTTACCGTTTTACCTCAAACATCCAGATGGCAGGCCTGGGGATGTATAACAACGTTAATGAATTCGGTTTTGCTGCCCAGGGAATGGGGAAGTTCGGAAATAGGGTGGAGGGAGAAAACCGTACCGGGGCAGCAGGGTTGAACTTTTCGTACAACCCCACCGAGTTTAACAAATATTACATCAGCTACCTGGGTTCGGCCACGAGAAATTTTCTGCAGCAGACTTCCGAAGGAGAATATTTCTCCGATGCAGGCAGCTATCAACAGTCGGTGGCTACAGATCGCGTGACCAACAACCGCCCGCATTCCATAGACTTCGGGGCCCATCATCGTTTCAATCCAAAACATAACCTTATTGTCAGGGGGAACATGGATATATTCAATAATGACCTGGACAGGATAAGCACCATCAACACTTTTACTGCCAGAGAAGAGGTAAACCGGCTCCTGAGTGAGGAAATAAAAGTGGAGGATAGGTTGGCAGGCTCAGTCAACCTGTCATATATGACCCGCCTGAATGAAGGCAATACCCAGTTCAAGACAGAGGCAAAGTTTAGCCTGAATCATCAGGAGGAAAACATAGAAATACAAAATACTACAGAGTTATTCAATCCTTCTTCCACCAACATCGTAAGCCAGTTCATCGACCGTAACACAGATAATTATTCCTTCAGCTTCAATCCATCTTTTGTACAACGGATCACCAGCAGGTGGTTCCTGAATACAGATGTCAGCATAGGGATGCATGACCAGGGTATTGATCAGCAGCAGGGTGATCTGTATCCTGCCCGAATGGTGATCGACTCACTGAGTCCGGACTGTCTCCGGGAACATACCTACATTATTCCGGGGCTGACCCTCAAGAGGGGAACCATGAGTTCCCAATTGCACCTGGGAGTGCGGACCGCATGGAACCAGTACGGGACAGAACTCGGCGACGTGTCGGACGGCAGGGAAACTTTTTTCCACCTTTTCCCTTCAGTCTATTATATGTGGAATATCCGTACGGGCAGAAGACTGACTGCCCGGTACAGCAGCAGTATTAACGTGCCCACTGCCGGTCAGCTTCTCCCTGTTTTCAGTACATTAAATCCCCTTATGCTCACTCAGGGTAACAGCAACCTGATCCCGGAATATAGGCATAATGTTTACACCGAGCTCTCCATCTTCGACCAGTTCTCGTTTACCTCTGTGTTCTTCAGGGCCAGCGGGACGTATACGCAAAACAAGATCAGCTGGGAGCAGACCATTACCGATGACCTGGTGAAAATTAACCGGCCGGTGAATGTAGACTGGGATTATACGGCCAACGGGTACATGAATTTTTCCACCCCGGTGCGCCGTTTGGGTATCAAAGTCAATCTACGGCTGAATGAAAACTGGCATAAAGGAATAAACATCGTGAATGACAATGAGAATGAGCTTAATTCCCTGACCCATGGTGTTGACTTCAATATAGAAAACCACAAAAAGGAGTATTTCGATGCCAGGCTGGGAGCCTCGGTTTCCTATACCGATACCAGGTACTCGGTACAGGATGAACTGAACAATCAATACTTCAATACTGTGTATTATGCCGACCTTCATATAATGCCTTCCGAAACATGGAATGTCAACCTTACCGGCAGGCTCACAAACTATAACTCAAAAAACCTGAATGAGAACCTGAGCATACCCTCTTTAGATGCAGAGATCAACTATTACTTCCTGAAAGGAGACCGTGGTGTGTTATCGCTCAGGGCTATCAACCTGCTGGATAATAACAAGGGATTTCAGCAGGTAAGTGATGTTAACTACATTATGCAGATCAACAGCAACACCCTGGGAAGATATATTTTACTATCTTTCAGCTATCGACTCACAGGCGGTAAAGGTCAACGATAATTAATATTGACAATGAATTCTGGCAAACGAAACATATTTCTGCTTATACTTTTTGCGGGTCTGCTGGTGTCAGTCCTTTTTAATGTTAGGACAATCATAGGTATATATGATGGAATCCAACAGATGAAAGATTCCGGGAGGATTGCAGGAGGATTAACAGAAATACTTAACGGCCGCTTTGGCGACAGGATAAAGTACTCTTTCTTTAACCTTATTATTGAATTTGTGGTCTTTGTACTGGTAGCCTTTTTTAATTATTCCTGGTTGAAGAAGATCACTAACTATATTAAGTTCAGGGGATTCAAAACACCATTCATCATTCTGTGCAACATTATTCTGTTCTTTATTATTATCCCCCCGGGGAAATGGTTCCATTCAGCCTATTTCGCACCCCTGGAAGTTCAGTGGAACAAGGAAATAAAGTTTGATATCCAGAATTACCTGGTGATCAACATTTCGGTTTTTCTCCTGGCTATCCTTGTAGCTAACCTGCTTATCATTATCCAAAAGATGCAGCAAGCCCAGGCTGAGAATATCCGCCTTGCGGAGGAGAAGTCAAGGGCGGAGTTGAGTGCCTTAAAAGAGCAGATAAGCCCTCATTTTTTCTTTAATACCCTGAGTACACTGAGTACAATCGTCCGTAATTCAATGAAGGACGATGCCCTGACGTTCATTGACAGGATGTCACAGACATATCGTTATACTCTATCGCTTAAAAAAGACCTGGTGACAGTGGGAGAGGAGCTGGATTTTCTTGATGCCTACGTATTTCTTTTACAGGAGCGATACGGAGATAAGCTGGTTTTTAAAAATGAGGTTGGAAAATCGGCCCATGATTATTATATTCCACCGATGTCATTGCAGTTACTCGCAGAGAATGCCATACGTCATAATATTATTACCCGGGAGAGCCCTTTATTAATACGTGTATTTATTGAGGAAGGTATGATCTGCCTGGAGAATGACCTCAGGGAGAAACTACCGGAGGACACTCCCGGAATAGGCCTTAAGAACCTGTCGGACCGATACCGGCTCCTGGCAGGTGAAGATATTGTCATTACAAAGAAAAAAGGTAAATTCAGGGTATATTTGCCGCTTATAGAAGATGAAGGTAATAATAGTTGAAGACGAAGCAGCCGTAGCCAGGAACCTTATGGATATACTGGTTGAAACCGAACCGGAAGCAGAAATACTGGGAGTACTTGAATCAGTTGAAGAAACCCTGGAATGGCTCAAAAATAATCCGGCCCCGGATCTTGGATTCTTCGATATCCATCTGGCAGATGGCAGCTGCTTTGAGATATTCGAAAAAACCAGTATTGATTTCCCTGTTATTTTCACAACAGCGTATGATTCCTATGCATTAAAGGCATTTAAAGTTAATAGTGTGGACTATCTTTTGAAACCTGTAAACAGTGAAGACCTGGAGAAGGCACTTAACAGGTATAAAAAGTATTTCAGTCGCATTTATACAGCTGATAAACAATTATATACCGAGGTCATCAAACAGTTCCGCAATTTACAGAAAAAGGAATATAAAAGAAATTTCCTGGTATATGTTCGCGACAGGATAGTACCTGTTCCCGTAGAACTTATTGCATATTTCTTCCTTGAAAGCGAAAAAGTCTATTGTGTTACAATTGAAGGCCGGAAATATGAGTTGGATCAGTCATTGGATAAGTTACAGGCACAGCTGAATCCTGTGGATTTTTTCAGGGCAAACCGGCAGTTTATAGTATCGCGTAAATCAGTTCAGTCAGCCGCTCAATACTTTCAGAGGAAATTAAAGCTGTCACTCAAGCCTGAAAGTGATCAGATTGTACTGGTAAGTAAAAGCAGGTCAGGCGCGTTTAAGCAATGGCTTGAAGGTGAAAATGCATAGTTTGGTTCAGGCTGTTTTTATCGGCTGCCTTAAAAGCATTTGAAATATTAGTTCATTTTTTTGAACACTTAACATAGATACTCACTTATACATGTCATAAAACCATGTTTAGTGACATCGATTTTATATGTTATACAATATATTTATAGAAAATAATTGTTAATATTCTGTTATACAAGCTATTGAGGAGAGCATAACAAGTGTATTGCAAACTGAGGGACGAATTTGCAAATACTCTTGTGAGGGAGGGCAAAAAAGTCGGCCCCGTGAAATAATTCCAAATCGTATCTTTCTATTATGTATTTTCCTGAAGAACAGGCTTCGTAACAGGCATGAAGAGAAAAGTTGATCAAATCTTATTTCACCGGGCGGGGAGGAGAGAAGAAAAACGAGAATAAGGGAGAATTGGCAATTGAGCAATAGGTGCTTTTGTAAATTATTATAGCAAAAGGAGATATTGCGAGATTTAGAGTGGGGGAGCGGCTATTTAATATAATGACTAATTATAGGCAAAAGGGCTATAATTATTGATAAGACCGAAATTTGCGACCCGCCAGCTGGCGGGTTAATATAATATCAGATATGGGCTGCCAGGACCATATCGGCAGATATTATGTTAAAGCAAATTTCGATTGCGTGTACGTCAATCCATTACCTATAATGAATTGCATTATGTTAATATAGCTTAGGATAGGTGGCAATGGCCTGGCTAATTTCTCCGGAGTATTTTATAAGCACAGAGATAATAATAGGAGGGAGGGCAAAATAGTAGTTCTTTTGATTAGATAGAGAACACTCTTTTTGCGAGCGAAGTGAGCAAAATGGGTGTGAATGTTTCACAGTTTTCTGTTATATGATATTAACAGACTGTCTGTTATGAGCAAATTTTCATGAAAGATTTGACTTTAAATTAGCTAATTCGTAATTTTAATTATTGTCTGTCTTTTACGGTTTATCAAGATACGTTTGTATCCATAGTCATATTGCTAGTGTTGTAATTCTTAAAGTTTATATAATTTAAACCAATCAAGCAAAACGATGATCTAATGAAAGCATTAAATAGGTTATTGAAATCAATACTCCTAACAGTTTTAATCTATTGCTGTAATACTATCATTATTATTGGTCAAAGTAACGAAGCAAGATGGAGTTATCCGGTCAGGCCAGGGATGTCAGAATGGGCCATTTTGAAGACTGATACAGAAAAGTTCAACGCATGCCAGATACCTGAGAATATTATTGATACTATATCAACTGCAGATCTTTTGGGATTATGTATTGATTTTCCCCTGTTCCACAGGATTATTCTTTATGACAATATGCTCCACGGGATGGATGCTCTCACTGAAAAGTTCAACGGATTCGCAGAACTTTCAAAAAGAAACAATCTTGACAAAACACTCATTGAAAGATACAGGAGACTCCAGATTCCAAAAGATTTTGATTCAATATCTGATACTGAAATAAAACGAATTGTTGCTGAAGCGTGGAGATTAGAAATAATACTTGTTCGTTTTGGTTTATCAGATAGTTGTAGTCCAGAATATATTAAAGATTATGTAGCTGAAAGTCATGAGAAATACGTGACAAAAAGAAATAACCCACATATATTTTCCTCTTTCAGCTATGTATTGCCCTTTCACATATTAGCGAAAACCCTAAGTAAGCTTTCTCCCGAAGTCGGCGATCAATTGAATTGTAATACTATGGAGTATAGGAATCTAATTGAGCACCTTGTTATGCCTACCGGAGAATATGAAAGCAGTGTATTAAACTTAGCCGATAGTGTTTTACAGGATTCAATTAGGTAGTGATAATGAATAAGTACAGGTTTAGTTTTTTTATAATAATATTAATAATGATTCTTTTTCCTTACTGTGAAAAGGTAATCATTTCCGACGAGCCATCACCGTTTGAGATATACTGTGATTCACTTGAGCAAGCAGGTATTATTGATGATTATGAATTCCCGATTTTACCCGGCACACCTGAGTATGAAGCCTTGACCACGGAGCAAAGAGATTCAGTAATTCAGATTCCTGAAGCTGTCCTCGAAAATATGTGTACCCCAGGTCTGATTGAGACATGTTTTAATTACCCGTTTTTGTGGCATCACAGGGCTTTTGACTATTATAAATCATGGTGGGATAATCTTACTTACAGGTTTAATGGCGTTGTATGCCTCCAGGAAAGGATTGATGCACCTGTAAAAATGTTATCCCGATATCTGGAATTCAATGAATATCCATATTCAGATACTATAACCTGGGCAAGTAATAAACTGGACATTGGTGCAAAGCTTGTTTTTATTGAATTGTTTTTATCGCAGCAGGCTGTTATAGAGATATTATCATCGCAGGAGAAATATCTACTTGGAGTAAGAGCAAAACAATTCTGGCAGGTAAAAACAGATAACTACCATATAGATTTTAGATTACATCCGGGAAAGACCTGTTTCTTAATGGGTAGACTTATGTACTACGATCATTATAGTCCATTTCTTGACGAGGTATCTGCAAATAATGATCTGGGAGCATTTATCACATATGGTTCAGATGTATTTAATTATGATGAATCGTGGGAGGCTATTATGCTTCATATTGAACATTATTTAGCGTCACTAAAATGATAAAAAAAATATTGATATTAAGTTTTGCCATTTGGTCAGCAACTATTTCGCTGGTTTGTCAAGGTCAGAAAATAGATACAACTATATACACTCCACGAAGTATTACAATATCAGCTAAATACTTTATCGGTGATGATTATACACCATAAAGCAGACAGTATTGATAATTCATATCTGGCTGAGTATCCAGGTTCAATTTTAATTGGAAGTTCTTCTAGAAAATATAATTGCCATGGATATGCATGGCATAAAATTGAAGGAGGGATAGATGTTTGGTTAGAAGGACGATATGATACTTCTTTTTATGGTTTTGGGCTAGTACCATATTTTAGTGGAACGTATCCAAGTTACATTGAAGTAGAAAGCCAAGCTAAGGCAACAAAAATTGGTTATGAGCTAATGGGTGCTCCTGATTCTTTTAGTCACTCTGCCTTGCCAGCAAATAGCCTTGATACTTTGATTTCAAAATTTGGTGATGGGCCGGTTTTAAAACATCACTATACTGATTGTCCTTATTGGATGATCGGAATGAATTTGAGATATTTTAAGTTGTTGATGCCGGAAATCATTGGGGCAAATCTAATTTGTGGTGAAGAGTGCTATTCAATTTCATCTGATTCGATAACAAATACCACGAAAGTATCGTGGTCTGTCAGTTCAAACCTAAGAATAGTTTCCGGATCGAACAGTCTTACTGTTTGTGTTGAACCATGCTCAACAATCGTGTCTGGTGATGATGAGTATGTTGAGGCAATTGTTTCAACGGTATATGAGGGTTTAGATGAAGGTGAGGATGTTGTGGTTGTTATTGATACCATAAGAAAAGATGGATTACATGCAAGTAATGAACCTAGTAATGTTCAGATACATGTGCCGGTAGAACCTATATTTGGAGAAGTTGAAGCAATGGTTTGGGCATCAAGCGATCCGGGTGACGAATCTTATGATTGGCAGGTATCAGGCGGTACGATAATTTCTGAGACTGGTTCAGAAATGACCCTTATAGCTGATTGTCCGTCAAGAAGAGGAATCACAATAGGATTAAAAGCGATCAATGATTGCGGTGAGTCATCATGGATCTATAAAAATGTTGATGTTGATTGCAATGGAGGCATTAATCCATTAAGCATACTCCCAAATCCTGCAGATGGATATGTTGACGTGACTATTGATCAAAGCCTGTCTGAATCCATTCAGTATTATGACGGGAAATATGAGATCTCTGTTTTAGACCAGACTGGGGTATTAAAATTCAGCACAATAACATTTGACAACCAATTGAGAATAAATACTCAAAGCTTCTTTGATGGTATTTATCACATCATACTTAAATATGCCGGTAAAAGGTATGGCAGGCAACTAATTATCAGCCATTAACAAATGTAACACCTCGTATTGTCTTTCAAAGAATCATCTTAGGAAACAAGTGTATTGCAAAATGACCCCGAGAATTCGGGGGAGTTTGCAAATACTCTTGTGAGCGAAGGTAAAAGAAAAGGGAAGGGAATGAGAGATAACGAGGGTGGGAGAGAATGGGCAGCCGAAGAATAGGTGGTTTTGTAAATTTTTGTTCAAAAGCAGATATTCTGAGGTTTTGTGAATGAGAGGGACTATTTAACATAGTGACTAATTATAGGCAAAGGACATTTGAATATCGAAAACTGATTAACGATTTTTGATTTTTGAAGTGGTTGATAGCTAGTAAGTTAGTATATCTATTAC